>ERZ824480.308-NODE-308-length-71503-cov-12.162146_pt1 | contig 71503 bp, 56 predicted proteins | sample MGYA00519861_ERZ824480 | MGnify/ENA primary metagenome ERZ824480 (study PRJEB31778, sample SAMEA3449152) | human gut metagenome | biome: human gut; feature: human-associated habitat; material: faeces | place: United Kingdom | collected 2010/2012 ... | reverse complement strand
CAGGGCGGCATGTACTAATGCCGCATGAGATGATGCGGCACAAGGCTCCAAATCTTTGATTTGGGAGCAAAGGTCCGGTGGACCTTTGCGTAGCCGCATGGTCGATGTGTTGCGGAAATAACCGCATAAATATAGCAAAATTTGGCCGCTGTGCGTATGCACAGCGGCCTTTTTGCGTGACGCTGATCGGTTTTGACGAAACACAGACAGATACGGGTGGTAAAGCAGTCATCAAAATTGAACAAACAGAAATATCTGTACCACTTATCTACAATCTATTGACTTTTGACCCCTTTGGGGGTACTATATAGCAGATTTTGGTGCAGTCTGTTTTTTTCTGCCCAAAAAGGAAATCGGAGGTGCAAATCTATGCGCAAAAAATTAACCGGCAAACGGCTGATTGCAGTTTTCCTTGCAGTGCTGATGGCACTCACTTGCTTTACTGCTCTGCCTTTTGCTGCTTCTGCCGCCACCCCGGCAACTTCTGCCAGCGGTAAGTATGTTTTTGCCTATTTTACCGGCAACAATACCAGTGAACAGAAGATTCGCTTTGCTGTTTCTGACGACGGCTACAACTTTACTGCCGTCAACGGCAACCAGCCTGTTGCAGAGCAGACTACCGGCACCGGCTGTGCCCGTGACCCATATCTGTTCCGTGGTCAGGACGGCTACTTCTATATGGTAGCAACGGATATGGACGCTTCCCTTGGCTGGTGGGATGTGAACGACGCTATGACCGTGTGGCGTTCTGCGGATCTGGTAAATTGGTCCGAGGAGTCTCATATCTCCATTAAGGATGTGAAGAATGCAGACGGCACTCCTGCTTTGCCTGCCAATGAAACCGTTCATTGCTTTTGGGCGCCTCAGGTGATCTGGGACGCTTCCACCGGCAAGTATATGGTGTATTTCTCTCTGTCCACCTCCAGCTTTACCGGCGGTTCAGAACAGAAGATTTATTATATGCTTACGGACAATCTGATGGATGTGACCCATTACAGCGCGCCTCAGTTGCTGTATAAGAATCCCAATGGTGACGCCTCTATTGATGCGGATATTATGTACGATTCCGCAAACGGCATTTATTATATGTATTATAAGAATGAGGCGGACGGGGAGAAGACCATTTACTATGTGTCCTCCACGGATCTGAAAGATGCGGATCAGTATTCCGCCTGCACGCCTGTTAAGGTTTACAACAGCCGTTCCACAAAAATGGAGGGGTGCAACTCCCACTTTATTACCGGCACCAACACCATGGTGATGCTGGCAGATGAGTACGGCAACAGCGGTCACTATCTGGCGTTCCAGTCTACGGACTTTAAGAACTTTGAAAAGCTCACGGACAGCCAGTATACCTTGAACCAGTTGTCTCCCCGTCACGGCTCCGTGCTGGCCATTACCGATGAGGAATATAATACCATGCTCAAGGCCCAGCGCTCTACGGATATGCGCTATCGCTTTGACTCCGACCTAAACCTGACCTCTGACTGGACCTATACCAAGCAGACGGATTCCAGCGGCTACACCTATGAGTACCAGCTGAACAAGGCCGGTATTGCAGAGCAGGGCGGCAAGCTGTGGCTCAATCAGGGCCAAGTGTTTGTGAATGACCCGGTGATCCAGGCACTGATGAAAACGGACAGCTTTACCGTTTCCTTTAGCCATACCCGACAGACGGACGATAACGACCTGGGCACCAGCGGCACCGTGTTTGCACTGGCTGCTGCGGACAAAGACTTTATCCGCCTGGGCTGCGACGGCACGCTTTCTGTTTATTCCAGCGGTACAAATAAGACCGCTGCCAAAAAGGTGACCGTACCTGCCGGCCAGGAGGCCAATTATACCATTTCTTATAACGGCAAAGAGACGGTCCTGTATGTGGACGGCAAGCTGGCCGCCACTGTTGCGGGCGTAATCGATGCCCGGGAAGTGGCCGACGGCGCTGCATTTTATGTTGGCCTTGGCTATTCTGACGCAGCCAACCAAGATAACGCTGTTCGTATGATCGGCAATTACGGCAATTTGCAGTTCTCTGCCACTTCTGCCCAGGGCACCCAGTCCGAGTTGACTTCTCAGGTGGCTGCCTTTGAGGCACTGCTTCAGGCCGGTAAGCTGTACACTAACGCTTCTGCCGCTTATGCTGCTTATGTGCAGGCCAACCGTCTGCTGGACGCTACCCGTTACGGCGGGGCCGATGTGTCTGCTGCTCGTCTGAAAGCAGCCACGGACGCACTGATTGCCGGTATGGCTGCCATGCAGGAATACACCCGGCCCCAGATGGGCAAGGGCTACTTTGGCACCACGGAGGCCACCGACGGCTACACCGATGTGCTGTACAGCACCAAGGATTATGTGTACAGCGGCGAGACCACCGCTGACAGCTACCAGAGCGTCGGTTATGTAAACTTTAAGATCGCCAGTCCCAGCACCACCGTGCTGCTGAAAAACGGCGACAGCAACCCCGGCTTCCCGGTGGTTGTGGAGAGCAAAAAGATAGAGAACAGCAGTGGCAGTATCTTCAACAGAAAGACCACTTACGGCAAGATCGCCTATGTGGCGCCCCTGAGCAGCGACTTAATGCTCAATCACCTGTGGTACGGCTATGCGGAAGGTGCGTATAGTACCTGGCCCGGGAAGACCGCCACCAGTAACAACGCGACCTTTGGTTACCAGGCGGGCACCACGGCAGATATGACTGCCAATCAGGATAATACCGGTACTTCTCGCTTTTGGAACAACCAGGCGTTCCTGAACCCCACCTTCGGCACCAATGAATATGCCAAGACTTACACCGGCCTGCAGTTCACCGCCAAGGTGATCGGTAACCGGAACAATGAGAATACGGACAACGCAGCGGAGAACCTGACCCTGAACAGCACCCAGTATGTGCTTAATTACACGCCCCTGGTAAATGCTGTGGCCGGTCTGGACACCACCACCCAAAAGCAGGTAGCCGCCCAGTACAAAGAGGGCGGGCTGGCAGATCTGCTGGCCAAGGCGGATACCGTTAGCGGTGTCAACCCGGCAGCTTATAACTATGCCTTTGATCTTGCCGGTGCAGTAACCAACTATCAGGCTGACGCAGCCGCAGCGATGACTGCTTACAACGCAGCTACGGTAAACACCGCTGCCGATGTTTATACCAACTTGCGCACGGTAATGGACAACTGCATGAGCACCTACGCCGTAGGCAACACGGTGCTGGATAACGGTTCTACCAAATATGTGGCCGCTTTGTGGAGCGACTTTGTACAGGCTTATCAGGCAGCGCAGAGCGCTTTTGCCGACCTGAAAGATAATGACTATAAAAAGGACGGCAGTGCCCTGCAAACCTTGGCCGATAACTTGCAAAAGGCGTATGACGCCCTGTGCGGTTATGGTGCATACGAGGCACTGGACAGCGCAGTCAGCCGGGTAAAGACTGTGGTGGCTGCCGGTAAGGACGGCTACTATGCCGCTGACAAGTACCAAGCACTGGAGCAGGCTTTGACCGAAGTGTTGGCTACCGCCTACACCAATGACGGTACCGCTTATGCGCTGAGCGAAAAGCAGCAGGCTGCCATTGATGCTTGCACGGCAAAGCTGCTGTCCGCCTATACCGACTGTATGTACAGCAACCGATTTAAGGTGACCTTTATTGCAGACGGTCAAACGGTCAGCACCGATTCTTACGACGCCAACGCCGCCGTGACCTTGACTGCGCCCAATGCCACCAACGGCACCTGGACAGTCAATGGTGTAACCGTAGCAGGGGAGGGCGCCAGCTACACCTTTGAGGTGGTGACTGACAGTACCGTGAGCTTTACCTCTGCTGCCAAGGCAGATACCGTGACGGTGACGAACCTGTCCGCCTTCGGCGACAGCGTGTACAGCCAGTATGCGGTGACTGCGAACAAGACCCTGTCTACCGTACTGGCAGCAGCGCCTGCCCGCACTTTGGTGGGCTACCACTTGGACGGCTGGCTGGTGAACGGCCAAAACGCCGCCAAGCTGGATGGCAGCCTGGCAGTGACCTCCTTTGCCAAGAACGGCACAGTCCTGATCAAACCGGTGTACAGCGCCAATGCAGGTACATACACCTTTGACGCACCGTATACCCTCACTTCCGACGCAACGGACTTCCTGTGCTGGGCGCTGCCGGTCGACGGCAACACCTATCGTGTGGTCAGCTACTCTGCCACCTATAACTGCTACGCTACCGGCGCCAAGAGCGACTTTGTGGCAATCACCCAGTCCAACTTCAATCAGTACACCCTGCAGGGCGTGACTTCCATTGCCCAGTTACAGCAAAAGGCGCCCATTGCTTCCCTGCGCGGTGCTGCGGAAGATGCTTCTTCCCAGAACGGTCAGGTGTGGAACACAGAGATCGGTAAGCTAACCTTTGTGGCGCAATATGCTCAGGGTACAGACCCGGCCTATACGGTCACTGCCTGCGGCTTGGAGTTTAATAACGGCACAGACGGTAAGGGTACCAAGACGGTGATCACCAAGTCCAACAGCCAGACGGACAGCTGTCAGTACCTGATCAGCTACACCTTCAGCAACCCGGCGGGGCAGACCTACTCTGCGCGCAGCTATGTGGTTTTCACAGACGGGCAGGGCCAGCGCCATACCTCGTATAGTCCCTGGACGAATGTGACTTTGGCAAAATAAGGAGAAACAGTATGAAGAAACTGAAATATATCAAGCCTGAGGCGGAAGTGGTGCACTTCCATCTGATGGACGGGGATCTGTACACGCTGTCCGGCGGTCAAAACGGCAACGAGACCGGCGGCGGCAGCGACCCCTTTGACGACAGCCAGTTTTAACGGCAACCTTGCAGACGGCAGCGCTTTTGCTGCCGTCTGTTTTTTATGTTTTAGACAAAAATGTGAAAGACCGTGCGCATAAAATACAAAACACTTGGCGAATAACGCATATAAATAGGCAAAATCACGAAAAAATAATGAAAAATTCGTGAGTAATCGCTCACTTTTCTATTGCAATTTGGATTTAATGATGTTATGATGAATTTGGCAAGGAGATACTGGACAGAATTCTGTTTCTGTTCAGTACCAAATTATAACTGCCTGGGGGATTTTGTATGAATGCATATATTCAAAGCGTAATTGATACCGTTAAGCGCCGGGATAATGCCAAGCCTGAGTATATCCAGTGCGTGGAAGAAGTGTTTAGCTCCCTGTCACCGGTGATTGAGCAGCACCCGGAGTATGTGGAGGACGATATTCTTACCCGTATGGTGGAGCCGGACCGACTGATCACTTTTCGTGTGGCTTGGGTGGACGACGACGGCAAGACCCGTATCAACCGAGGCTACCGTGTGCAGTTCAATTCTTCCATTGGCCCGTATAAGGGCGGCTTGCGGTTCCATCCCAGCGTGAACTCCAGTATTATGTATTTCCTTGGGTTTGAACAGACCTTCAAGAACAGCCTGACCGGTCTGCCGATGGGCGGCGCTAAGGGCGGCTCGGACTTTGACCCTCGAGGCAAGAGCAAGGGTGAGGTTATGCGCTTTTGCCAGGCGTTTATGACAGAGCTGTACCGGCATATCGGCCCCAATGTGGATGTGCCTGCCGGTGACATTGGCGTAGGCGCCCGGGAGATCGGCTTCCTGTTTGGTCAGTATAAGCGCATTTCTGATGCATTTGAGAACGGCGTGATCACCGGCAAGGGCCTGTCCTACGGTGGCTCTTTGATCCGCCCGGAGGCCACTGGCTACGGCGCGATTTACTATACCTGTGAGGTGTATAAGCACCAGCACGATGATATCAAGGGCAAAACCTTTGTGGTCTCCGGCTTCGGTAATGTGGCCTGGGGCGCGATTAAGAAGATCACTGCGCTGGGTGGCAAGGCGTTGACCATCAGCGGTCCGGACGGCTATGTATACGACCCGGACGGTATCGCCACGGAGGAGAAGATCAATTATCTGCTGGAGATGCGGGCCTCCGGTCGCGATCGCGTGCAGGACTATGCAGACAAATTCGGCGCAGAGTTCCACCCGGGAGAGAAGCCCTGGGGCGTTAAGGGCGATGTGATCCTGCCTTGCGCTACCCAGAACGAGGTGACTTTGGAGGACGCCAAGAAGATCGTTGCCAACGGCGCAAAGTATTACATAGAGGTATCCAATATGCCCACCACTGCGGACGCCCTCAATTACTTAATGGACCAAAAGAATCTGATCGTTGCACCGTCTAAGGCTGTCAATGCCGGTGGCGTGTGTGTGTCCGGTTTGGAAATGAGTCAAAACTCCCAGCGCCTGTCTTGGACGGCGGAGGAAGTGGATGCCAAACTGCACCAGGCGATGATCAATATTCATAAGCATTCCGTAGAAGCCGCAGCACGCTACGGCCTGGGTTACAACCTGGTGGCCGGTGCCAATATTGCCGGTTTTGAAAAGGTCGCAGACGCTATGCTGGCGCAGGGTATTTATTAAAATTCAATTTTATCACATAAATTTGTAACCCCCGGTACGCGTTGTACCGGGGGTATTTAATTGGCAATTATTGCTAAAATGTACCGCAAATGTTTATGTAAATTGTATAATGAATTTTTATTGTGAATGTGTTATTGTTTAGTTGAGAATAAAGAATGAAGAAATGATAAAGTTGGAGGTGATTTGCACATATTTTGTGTTGCTGTTTCATTAACTGACAAAAAGGAGAGAAGAACAAATGAAAAAGACATTATCTGTATTTTTAAGTTTTGTAATGCTGTTTACCTGTCTCTGTGCAGGCGGCATATCTGCGGGGGCAGTAGAGAAAAAGTCGAATATTCAGTATCTATTTGACCGTGAGAACGAGACCTTGTATATCCGCGGCAAGGGCGCTGTGCCGGCATATTATTTAGGTTGGGATGAATGTAAAAATGATGACTATAATGATAAATTTTCTGAACGAGACGAGGATAAAAGCTATGGCTACATGCAGTATGGGCCAGGTGAAGGTGACAGCCAGTTTGTATATTCCCCGAAAATGAATGATGAAATCCTCCTTCGCAGCATTTATCCTTCCTTCTATATCGACACGACACGGTATGTAAAGAAAATCGTTTTTGAGAAGGGGATCACCTCCATTGGTGACGGTGCATTTTCCTATGCGTTTCCGAAATTAGAGCAGGTGGTATTTTCTTCCACCATTACTTCCATTGGTAGTGGAATTTTCGCATGTAATGGGGAAAATTGTCCTCATAGTATTATCGTGCCAGCTACGGTTAAAAGTGTGGATAGATACGCATTTTGTGAAGTGATTCAAGGCAGTGTTGTTTTCTTAGGAAAGTCCACTCAGTTTGTCAATATTGGCCCTTATGATTCATTGATGTATTCTGCCGTCCGTATCTATTGCTTACCCGGGTCTACCATTGAGAAGCAGTGCAAGCAGAACAACGCCAGTAAAGATCCATATATTGAAAAGGTAGATTATAAAGTCATCAAAACCCCGGCGCAGGTGAGTGGGGTAAAAGCCGGCACCACCGGCAGCACGGTAAAGCTCACCTGGAACAAGGCCAAGTATGCCAATCGGTACAAGGTGCAGCGGTACGTGGTCAGTCAAAAGAAGTGGAAGACTTATGCCACTGTTACCGGAACCAGCTATACTTTTAAGAACATGGCAGGCTCTACCAATTACCGCTTCCGTGTAATTGGCGTCAATCGCATTTGCGACGCAGACTTTAGCGGCAAGGCCAGCAAGGAGTGCAAGGCAAAGACTAAGTTCGGCAAGGTGCTGGGCGTGAAAGTCAGCGCCAAGAACGGCACGCTGAGCGCTAAGTGGAACGCCGTGCGAGAAGCGAAAAGTTACCAGGTGTATTACGCTACCAAGAAAGACGGCAGCTACAAGAAGCTGGGCACCGCCTCCGGCACCTCCTTTAAGAAAAAGGTGACCAAAGGCAAGACCTACTATGTAAAAGTCCGTGCAGTTAAAAAGAACAGCAAGGGCAAAACCGTCTACGGCGCGTATTCCGATGTGAAGTCCGTGAAAGTATGAGTATAAATTAAAACAGGAAAGAGAGGTGCTTATTATGAAAAAAGCATTATCTGTATTTTTAAGTTTTGTAATGCTGTTTACCTGTCTCTGCGCAGGCGGCATATCTGCTCAGGCGGCGGAAAAGAAGACAAAAATTACATATTTATATGAGCCGGAAACGCAGACGCTGTATATTCGCGGTAAGGGCGCTGTACCAGCATATTATTTAGGTTGGGATGAATGTAAAAATGATGACTATAATGATAAATTTTCTGAACGAGACGAAAACTATGGTATTGTAAAACTTGATACTTCCGATGGGAAATATACTTATGATATGTCACCTGGTATTGATTATGAAATACTTATTCGCAGCATTTATCCCTCTTTTTATATCGACACGACACGGTATGTAAAGAAAATCGTTTTTGAGGAGGGGATCACCTCCATTGGTGATGGCTCATTTTCCTATGCATTTCCAAAATTAGAGAAAGTGGTGTTTTCTTCCACCATTACTTCCATTGGCGGTGATGTGTTCTGCTGCGATGGCGGAGATACAAACAATATTACGGTGCCTGCGACGGTAAAGAATTTGGATTCGTGTGCTTTTTCAGGAGTAGTTAAGGGCAATGTTGTGATTTTGGGTAAATCCACCAAGTTTGTGAACATTGGTCAGTATGGCTTATTGATGGATCCAGCTGTACGCATCTATTGCTTGCCCGGGTCTACCATTGAGAAGCAGTGCAAACAGAACAACGCCAGTAAAGATCCATATATTGAAAAGGTAGATTATAAAGTTATCAAAACCCCGGCGCAGGTGAGCGGTGTAAAAGTCAGCACCACCGGCAGCACGGTAAAACTCACCTGGAAAAAGGCCAAGTATGCCAATCGGTACAAGGTGCAGCGGTACGTGGTCAGTCAAAAGAAGTGGAAGACTTATGCCACTGTTACCGGAACCAGCTATACTTTTAAGAACATGGCAGGCTCTACCAATTACCGCTTCCGTGTGATTGGCGTTAATCGCATTTGCGACGCAGATTTTAGCGGCAAGGCCAGTAAAGAGTGCAAGGCAAAGACCAAGTTCGGCAAGGTGCTGGGCGTGAAAGTCAGCGACAAGAACGGCACGCTGAGCGTTAAGTGGAACGCCGTGCGGGAAGCGAAAAGCTACCAGGTGTATTACGCTGCCAAGAAAGACGGCAGCTATAAAAAACTAGGCACCGCCTCCGGAACTTCCTTTAAGAAAAAGGTCACCAAAGGCAAGACCTATTATGTAAAAGTCCGTGCAGTTAAAAAGAACAGCAAGGGCAAAACCGTCTACGGCGCGTATTCCGATGTGAAGTCTGTATATGTAGATTGGTAAAATCGTTGCGGCGGTCAGGCGCGTGCTTGACCGCCGCTGCTGCGTATGTTAAAATGAGAAAAATCCTTTTGGCGGTGATTTTATGGCCCATTATGAAGCCTATATTGCCCGGTATGGCGACCGGGATTTTAACGAAATGCCCTTTAATGAGGTAGATGGGCTGATCTTTTCTCAGCTGGCGTATGTGGACTATGCGGGGATCGTTGGGGGCGCAGACGCCCAGTTCCAGACCCTGCTGGACGACGCGGCGCGGCAGTATTTTGCCCTGCATCCGGCGGAGGAGATCGACAATGAGATCGGCATTGTGCAAAAGGCAATTTATCTTTTGCAGCTGTGTGCAGACACGCGCCGCTACGGCAACACCCGTCTGTCCGCTTATGTGAATAATGTAAATATCAAGATCGACAAGCAGTTTTCCGCCGTTGGCTTTCACCTGAACGACGGCAGCCTGTTGGTGGCGTTCCGGGGCACGGACACCAGCATTACCGGGGTGAAAGAATCGGCTATGCTCAGCTATATGTTCCCGGTGCCGGCTCAGATTGAGGCGCTGTACTATTTTCAGGAGACGGCGTCTCTGACCGAGGGCAATGTGCGGGTGTGCGGCCACTCCAAGGGCGGCAATTTGGCCGTTTTTGCCGCCGTGTCCTGCTCCAATTCACTGAAAAAGCGCATTCGCGGCGTGTATGAATATGACGCTCCCGGGTTCCCGGAGCCCATGGTGCACCGCTATGACTATTTGGAAATGCGGGACCGTCTGTTTTCTTATGTGCCGGAGCGATCGGTGATCGGCTGTCTGTTGGAGCACAATGCAGACACCAAGATTGTACAAAGCGAGAACGAGGGCTTGAAGCAGCATCAGGCTGCCTCCTGGGTGGTGGAGGACGACCACTTTTGCTATGTGCCCAGTCGGGACGAGGCGTCGCTGTTTATTGAAAAATACATCAAGATGGTGATGGACGATGTGGGGCCGGAAAATATGGAGACGGTGTTTGAGACCCTGTTTACCTTTTTCGAAAGCGCCGGCATTACCGATTATGAGGCGCTGCGGAGCTTTGACGCCGGGGATATGCTGCGCACCCTGTACTCCGTGACCGACATTACCGAGGATCAGCGTCACCTGCTGGAGCATACATTGAAGTTGGCTGTGAGCGATTTGTCCCGCCTGCTCTATAAAGAGAAGATTGAGAGCTACATTAAGCGTCTAGACGCGGTGATTGCCCCGGAGGAGGCAAGCCGCACCAAATCCGGTCTGCGCCGCACCTCGCGAGAGAAGAAAGAACCGGCCGATAAAGTGAAAAAAGAAAAGGAAGAGAGAAAAGAGCCAAAACCGAAAGAAAAAGCGAAGAAAGAACCAAAGCAGAAGAAAGAAAAGCCGGCAAATAAATAAGCAAAAGCCGCTGACAAGTGTCGGCGGCTTTTGTATATTCTTAATTCGATTCGTCTTTGGGTTTCAGATACTGGTTATTATACTTTTCAAGAAATAGCAGTACACTTTGCTTGAGCACTTCTATCTGACTTTTCAGATAATACTCGTCCTCAAACATAGCATAGTGCACACAGGCGCGCACAAAAATAAAGATCAGCGGCGTGATGACCGTATAGGGAATGCCGATCTTCGGCTCCAGCTCTTTTGCGTACTGGGTGTAACGCTCGTTGACCCCCTGAAAGAACTTCTTGCCGTGTTCAATGTACTTGGGCAAGGTGTAAACCTGGTACATCAGGCGATATTTTTTGCCGTGTTTTTTGGCGGTCCAGTAAGGCACTTCCTCAAGAAACCGCATCACATCTTTTGGGTCTGTGGGCGCCATAGTCAAAAAGTCATCCTCCACCTTGGACATACAGTAGGCGGTGGAGTCAATAATCAGCTCGTCCAAATTCTTAAAATAAACGTACAGGTTGGCTTTGGTGCAGCCGCAGGCTTCTGCCAGCGCCTGGGTGCCGGTTCCGGTTAATCCGTTTTCCGCATAGCAGGCAAAGCATTTTTCCATCATTTCCTGCCGTTTCATATCATGCTGTTGAGGAATTCGCTTCATTGCTTGTTGCTCCTATGAGATAAATCCATTTGATTACTTAGGATAGCATATCTTGTCAAAAGAAGCAAGTCACTTTCTGTGAAAAAAGGGACGGTACACAAACCGCCCCCTTTTTATAAAAGATTTATAGGCTCAAACGCGAGTCACCCGGAAGCCGGTGCAAGCATAGGCGGTGTCCGTAACCGGGTACTGCTTAAAGAACTGATATTGGGAGTAAGAACTGGAAAGAATCTCTCTGCCGTCCTCCTCGATGAACTCCACAATGTGGGGCACAAAACGCAGCGATTCAATATCCTCCGGGGTACAGCCCTCGTGGTACTCGGTCATTAACGCTGTGAACTCCTCCTTGGTAAACGCCTTTGAGACGATACGCTTCGGGTCAATGTGCGCAAACAGGGGCGAAATGATAAAGCGAGTCTTGCCCACTTTTAATGTGACGCAGTCGGTGAGCACCAGTACATCTTTTCCGCTTGCCTCCAAAGTTCCCAAAAAATCGCTCTTTAAGGTCTTGTAGTCACCGGGCAGGGTCAGGTAAGTTTTGCGGTCTATCATCGCGGGTCCTCCTTAATGGCTATGACAGGTTGTGTAATGGGCAAATCATTGGAAATTATAAAATAATTTTGTTCTATTTTACTATATTCTCTTCACAATTTCAATAGAATGTGGTAAAATAAGCCAAAGAATAGGGCAACTCTATTCTGTTTTAGGGGGAATGACTATGAAAGCAAAGAATCCGGGCGCTTTGTCAGGGCGCACCTGGACCTCCATTCTGCTGTTTGGCCTGATCGGCCAAATTGCCTGGGTGGTAGAGAATATGTATTTCAGCCGTTTTATGCAAAATGAGATCACCCGTGCGCCTTATGCCACTACCCTGATGGTGGCGTTCTCCGCACTGTTTGCTACACTGTCTACGTTGCTGGGCGGCGCCATCTGCGACCGTACCGGCAAGCGCAAGGTGTTTATCACCTGGGGGTATGTGATCTGGGGCTTTACCATTATGGCTTTTGCCCTGATCCCGATGCAGCCGGCGCCGGATAAAGTCAAGGCCATGGTGATCTTGGTGGTTGTCATGGACTGCGTGATGTCTGTGATCGGTTCCATCAGTAACGATGCGTCCTTTAACACCTGGATCACAGATATGACGAATACCGCCAACCGCAGCAAGGTAGATACCATTTTGGCAGTGCTGCCGCTGCTGGCCATTGCCGTTGTGTTTGTGGGCTTTGACGGGCTGACCAATGCCTCTGCCACTACCGACGACTGGAAAAAGTTCTTTATGCTCCTGGGTATTATTCCCACTGTCGGCGGCCTGATCGGCGTGTTCTTGATGAAAGACAAGCCGGGGCTGCAAAAAAAGACGGACGGTAATTTTTTGGGCGACTTTGTGTATAGCTTAAACCCGAAAGTCATCAAAGAAAACAAGCTGCTGTATGTTTGTCTGTCCGGGAATATGGTGGCGGCTATTGCATACCAGATCTATGTGAACTATTTGTTTAACATTATTGAGGGCACGCTGCAAATCAAGGATTATATTGTTCCGGTGGCCATTATTGGCCTGGCGGCGGCCGTGGGCTCCGTTTTGGTGAGTACCGCTATGGATAAAGTGGGCAAAAAGCACTTTTTCTATCCCACCATTATTGCCGGGATCATCGGCTGCGTAGTTATTTGGAGTGCTAAGTTTTTCGTAGGCAAAAACCTAAAGGCGGAACTGGCGATTTTAATTGTCGGCGGTATTTTGGTAATTGGCGTAACCCTGGTGATGGCGGGGTTGTTTACCGCTTCCTATCGGGACTGCATTCCAAAGGGCCGGGAGGGCCTGTTCCAGGGCTGCCGTATGGTACTGTATGTGCTGGTGCCCATGATTATCGGACCGCTGATTGCCCAGTTTATTATCAATCAGTATAATAAAGGCGTTACCGATAGCGCGGATATTGTGTATCCCATGGAGCTGTTCTTGGGTGCCGCCGCGGTTATGGTGTTCTGCTTTATTCCTGCCTCTGTTGTGCGCAAAAAGCAGGACGCGGTGCATGAAAAATTGCTGGAAGAAATGAAAGAGGAACAGGCGCAATCGTCTGCAAAATAAATGTCGATAAGCCCTCTCCCCGGAGGGGGCTCGCGCATTGCTTTTGCGGCGGCAGAATTCACCGTTTTGTAATCAAATTATGTCTTGACTTTAGGTCTTGTGTCCAGTATAATATCTGTTTAGAACGAACAGCAATTTTGATGGAGAGTACAGAATATGACATTGCTTATTCAGAACGCGCGCTGCTGGAACGGCGGCGGGTTTCATACGGCAGATGTCCTCTTACAGGGAGGCAAAATAAAGTCCCTCGGCACCTCCATTTCCTCTGATGGGGTCAATGCCCTTTTTGACGCAAGGGGTCAGTATTTCCTTATACCGGGTTTCGTTGATGTGCATGTGCATCTCCGTGAGCCCGGTTTTTCTTATAAGGAGACCATTGCCACCGGGTCCGGGGCGGCAGCTGCGGCGGGCTATACGACCGTTTGCGCAATGCCCAATCTGACCCCGGCGCCGGATACCCCGGCTCATTTGGCAGAGGAACAGGCGATCATTGACCGAGATGCCAAAATCCAGGTTTTGCCCTTTGCCTCTATTACCAAGGGGCGCAAAGGTAGTGGCGAATTGGTGGATTTTGAAGCGCTGTCACCAAAGGTGGTGGGCTTTTCCGACGATGGTTGCGGTGTGCAGGACGAGGGCTTAATGCGAGAAGCGATGGTGCGATGCAAGGCGCTGAACAAGGTGATCTCCGCCCACTGCGAGGTCAATGATCTGCTGAATGGCGGCTACATTCACGACGGCGCTTACTGCAAGGCGCACGGTCACCGGGGCATTTCTTCCGCCTCTGAGTGGAAGATGATCGAGCGGGACTGCCGTCTGGCGTCGGATACCGGTTGTCGTTACCATGTGTGCCATATTTCCACCAAGGAGAGCGTGGAAGTGATTCGAGAAGCGAAAAAAAGCGGCGTGCCCGTCACCTGCGAGACCGGCCCCCACTACCTTGTTCTGTGTGATGAGGATTTACAGGAGGACGGCCGATTCAAGATGAACCCGCCCTTGCGCAGCCGCAGCGATAGGGAAGCCCTGTTAGAGGGCGTAGCAGACGGCACGGTGGATGTGATCGCCACCGACCATGCGCCCCATAGTGCTGCGGAAAAAGAGAAGGGTCTGTCCGGTTCCGCCATGGGTATTGTGGGTCTGGAAACGGCATTCCCGGTGCTGTACACCAAGCTGGTGCGCACCGGCGTGATGACCTTTGAAAAGCTGATTCAAATGATGGCCGTGCGGCCAAGAGGAATATTTGACCTGCCGGTTGGCGAGATTGTTCCCGGCGCACCGGCGGATCTGTGCCTGCTGGACACGGACTGCAACTGGACGGTAGACCCGGACAAGTTTGTGACCATGGGCAGGGCAACGCCTTTTGCCGGTTGGCAGGTGCAGGGCAAAAACAGATTGACGGTATGGAGAGGAGAAGTAGTATATGAAGCCTTACGATAAGCAGTTGGTGCTGGAGAACGGCAAGCAGTTCTTCGGCTACGGCTTTGGCGCAGATAAGAGTGCCATTAACGAGATCGTGTTTAACACCTCTATGGTGGGGTATCAGGAGATCGTTTCCGACCCCAGCTATACAGATCAAATGGTCGTGATGACTTACCCGCTCATTGGCAACTACGGTATGACCGATGAGGATTATGAGACCAAGATTCCCACCATGGGCGGCCTGATCGTGCGGGAATACAACGATCAGCCCTCCAATTTCCGCTATACCAAGACCCTGTCTGAGGTGCTGGAGGAATATGGAATTCCCGGTATCAGTGGGATTGATACCCGCATGCTCACCCGCATCATTCGAGACGAAGGCAGCCAAAAAGTGGGCATCTTCCCGGCGGATATGCCCTATGACAGTGCCCTGTGGCAGGTGAAGAATTACACCATTCCCACAGATATGGTGTCTCGGGTCAGCTGCAAAAAGCGCTGGTATTCCCGCACCCCTAACCATAAGTACGATGTGGTAGCCATCGACTGCGGGGTAAAGCTGAATATTATCCGCAAGCTGAACGAAAAAGGCTGCAATGTGACAGTAGTGCCTTACGATACCACCGCGGAGGAGATTCTGCGAATGCACCCGGACGGACTGTTCCTGTCTAACGGTCCCGGTAACCCGGAGGATGTGACCCCGGTGATCGAAGTGGTGCGGCAGCTTAAGGGCAAGCTGCCTATCTTCGGCATTTGTCTTGGGCACCAGATGATCAGCCTGGCGCTGGGAGCGAAGACCTTTAAGATGAAGTTTGGCCACCGTGGCGGTAACCACCCGGTGAAGCATTTGGAGAACGGCAAGATCGAGATCACCTCGCAGAACCATTCTTACGCAGTCGATGTGGCTTCCCTGGCCGACACGGAACTGGAGCTGACCCACGTGAACCTGCTGGATCGCACTGCTGAAGGTGTGGCCTCCCCGGAGAACCGGCTGTTCTCCGTGCAGTACCACCCGGAGAGCGCACCCGGTCCGCAGGACAGTGCCTATTTGTTTGACCGGTTTATTGATTTGATGGAGGAGGCGCAGAACCATGCCTAAGCGTACAGATATTCATAAAGTATTGGTGATCGGCTCCGGCCCCATCGTCATTGGCCAGGCGGCGGAGTTTGACTACGCCGGCACCCAGGCCTGCCTTGCCCTGCGTGAGGAGGGCTATGAAGTAGTGCTCATCAACTCCAACCCTGCTACCATTATGACCGATACGGATATTGCCGATAAAGTCTATATGGAGCCGCTGAATTTGGAATATGTGGCGCGTATTATTCGTCATGAGCGCCCGGACGCTATCTTGCCTTCCCTGGGCGGCCAAACCGGTCTGAACTTGGCGGTACAGCTGGCGAAAAAAGGCGTGCTGCAAGAGTGCGATGTAGAAATTCTCGGCACCAGCTTTGAGTCCATTGAGCGGGCTGAGGACCGAGAGCTGTTTAAGGAACTTTGCCAGGGACTGGGGGAGCCAGTGCTGCCCTCAGAGATCGCAGAGACCTTGGAGGACGGTCTGCGTGCTGCTGCAGAGATCGGTTATCCCGTTGTGCTGCGCCCGGCCTTTACCCTTGGCGGCACCGGCGGCGGCTTTGCAGATGATGAAGAAGAGTGCCGTGTGATGCTGAAAAATGCCTTGGCCCTGTCACCGGTGCACCAGGTGCTGGTGGAAAAGAGCATTAAGGGCTATAAAGAAGTAGAATATGAGGTGATGCGGGACGCCAACGATACCGCCATTACCATTTGTAATATGGAGAATATTGACCCGGTGGGTATCCATACCGGCGACTCTGTGGTGGTGGCTCCCTCTCAGACCCTCACCAACAAAGAGTACCAGATGCTCCGTGATTCAGCTTTGAAGATCATTCGGGAGCTGAAGATCGAGGGTGGGTGCAATGTGCAGTTCGCGCTGGACCCCCACTCATTCCAGTATTACCTCATTGAGGTGAACCCCCGCGTCAGCCGTTCCTCTGCCTTGGCTTCCAAGGCCAGCGGCTATCCCATTGCCCGGGTCAGCGCCAAGATTGCCGTGGGTATGCATCTGGACGAGATTCCTATTGCCAACACCCCCGCTTCCTTTGAGCCTACCCTGGATTATGTGGTCACCAAGATCGCCCGGTTCCCCTTTGACAAATTCGCCGACGCCAACAATACGCTGAACACCCAAATGAAGGCTACCGGCGAGGTGATGAGCGTAGGTCGCACCATGGAGGAGAGCCTGCTTAAGGCGGTGCGCTCCCTGGAGATTGGCGTTTGCCATCTGTATATGAAGAAGTTTGACACGTACAGTCAAGAGGAGTTGCTGGACTATATCCACACCGGCACCGATGATCGGCTGTACGCCATTGCCCAGTTGATCCGGCTGCGCTGCGATTTGAACCGCATTTATAATGCCACGAAGATTGATATGTGGTTTTTGGAAAAGTTCAAGAACATTGTGGACTTTGAGGCGGTATTGCGAGCCAATCCCCGGGATGAACAGACCTTACGGGACGCCAAAAAAATGGGCGTATCCGACAAATATATCGGCCAGCTGTGGGGTATGACGGAGGCGGAAGTCTTTAACCTGCGCAAGTCGATCAAGCTGTTCCCGGTGTATAAGATGATCGACACCTGTGCCTCTGAGTTTGACTCCTATGTGCCGTACTTCTACTCCACCTATGAGGAGGAGAATGAGTCCGTTGTATCAGATAAAAAGAAGATCGTAGTGCTTGGCTCCGGCCCCATTCGTATCGGTCAAGGCGTGGAATTTGACTACTCCACCGTTCACGCTATTTGGTCCATTCGGGATGCCGGGTATGAGGCGATTATCATTAATAACAACCCGGAGACCGTGTCTACCGACTACACCACCTCGGACAAGCTGTATTTTGAGCCGCTGACGGTGGAAGATGTGATGAATGTAATCGAGCTGGAGCAGCCCATGGGCATTGTGGTGTCCCTTGGCGGGCAGACCGCCATTAACCTGGCGCCTCCGCTGCACGCGCTGGGTGTGCCCATCATCGGCACCGATGTGGCTGCCATTGACCGGGCAGAGAACCGGGACAGCTTTGAAAAGGTAATGGAAAAGCTGGGCATTCCCCAGCCTAAGGGCCTGGCGGTCACGGATATTGAAGAGGGCGTGCGCGTTGCCGCCTCCATCGGTTATCCTGTGCTGGTGCGCCCCTCCTTTGTATTGGGTGGTCGTGCCATGCAGATCGTTGCCAATGAGGAGAGCCTGCGCCACTACCTGCAAACGGCTGTGGAGATCAACACCGATCAGCCAGTACTGGTGGATAAATACATTATGGGTAAAGAGCTGGAGGTGGACGCCATCTGTGACGGCACAGATGTGTTCATTCCCGGTATTATGGAGCATGTGGAGCGCACCGGCGTACATTCCGGCGACTCTATCAGCATCTACCCCACTTTCTCCGTCAGCCAGGCGGTCAAGGACAAGATTATTGATTATACCGTGAAACTGGGTACGGCCATCGGCATCGTGGGCCTTTACAATATCCAGTTTATTGCAGACAGCAACGACGATGTGTACGTGATCGAGGTGAATCCCCGTTCTTCCCGCACGGTGCCGTTCCTGTCCAAAGCCACTTCCGTGCCTATGGCGCACATTGCCACCCAGGTGATCCTGGGCCACAGCTTAAAAGAGCAGGGCATTACGGAGGTGTATCCCACGGAGAAAAAGCGCTGGTATGTGAAGGCGCCTGCGTTTTCCTTTAGCAAGCTGAAAGGGATGGACACTTATCTGTCCCCGGAGATGAAGTCCACCGGCGAGGCGATCGGTTACGACAAGAGCCTGACCCGCGCTCTGTATAAAGCGTTACAATCCAGCGGACTGCATGTGTCCAACTACGGCACGGTGCTGGTGACCATTGCGGATCAGGACAAGCCTACTGCGCTGCCGTTGATCCGCCGCTTCTACGACCTGGGCTTTAATATCGAAGCCACCGAGGGCACCGCTAAGTACCTGAAAGACCACGGCATTCGCACCCGGGTGCGGCAAAAGCTCACTGAGGATGACAGCGACGAAATCTTGATGGCACTGCGCCAGGGGCACATTGCCTATGTGATTAACACCATTGATATTAACCACGGCGACAGTCACTCGGACGGCTCGGAAATTCGCCGGGCTGCGGTGGAAAACAATGTGACCATGTTCACCTCGCTGGACACGGTAAAGGTGCTGTTGGATGTGCTGGAGGAGATCACTCTGGGCGTGTCTACCATTGACGCGGAGTAAGCGTATGTATAAACAAGGTATTTTTACAATAGAAGAAAATCGACCTCTGACCGCCAGCGTGTACCGTATGGTGCTGGAAGGGGACACCCGGTACATTACGGCGCCGGGCCAGTTTATCAACATTGCCCTGGAGGGCAAGTTCCTGCGCCGCCCCATCTCCGTCTGTGACTATGACAGCCGGACGGTGACCATCATCTATAAAGTTGTGGGGCAGGGGACCGCCCAAATGGCAAAGATGCAGCCGGGGGAGACGCTGGATGTGCTCACCGGCCTGGGCAACGGCTATACGATGGAGCCTGTGCACCACGCGCTGCTTATCGGCGGTGGTGTAGGCGTGCCGCCCCTTTACAACCTTTGCAAGTGCTTGCGGGCTGCCGGGCAGCAGGTGACGGTGATACTGGGCTTTAACACGGCGGACGAAGTGTTCTACGCCGAGGAATTCGCCGCACTGGGTGCGGAAGTGCGGATCACCACCGTGGACGGCAGTGTAGGCACCAAGGGCTTTGTGACAGACGCTTTCCCGGCGGATTATGACTACATTTATACCTGCGGTCCGCTGCCGATGCTGCGGGCGGTATATGACCGCTCTGCCACCTCCGGTCAGTTCTCCTTTGAGGAGCGCATGGGCTGCGGCTTTGGCGCTTGTATGGGCTGTTCCTGCAAGACCAAGTACGGCAACAAGCGCATTTGCAAGGACGGACCGGTGCTGGTAAAGGAGGAGATCATATGGTAGACTTGCATGTGAATTTGTGCGGGCTGGAGTTAGACAATCCGGTGGTTCCTGCCTCCGGCACCTTCGGCTTCGGCAAGGAATTCAGCGAATTTTATGATATTAACATGTTAGGCTCTTTCTCCTTTAAGGGCACCACAAGGGATGCTCGTTTTGGCAATCCTACCCCCCGCATTGCAGAATGTACCGCCGGCATGATCAATGCCGTTGGTCTGCAAAATCCCGGGGTGCACCATGTGATCCAGCATGAGCTGCCGGAGCTGAAAAAAATCTTTCACAAGCCGGTGATCGCCAACGTGAGCGGATTCTCCGTGGAGGACTATGCCTATACCTGCCAGCTGCTGGACAAAGAGGAGCAGGTTGGGATTTTGGAAGTGAATGTATCCTGCCCCAATGTGCACGGCGGCGGTATGAGTTTTGGCACCGATCCGGCCTGTGCCGCAGAAGTGACTCGGGCGGTAAAGGCAGTGACCACCAAGCCGGTGTTCATTAAGCTGTCGCCTAATGTAACGGATATTGTAGCCATTGCCAAGGCCTGCGAAGAGGCCGGTGCGGATGGTATTTGTCTGATCAACACCCTGCTGGGTATGCGCATTGATCTTAACCGGCGTCGGCCGGTGATTGCTAACACCATGGGCGGTTTTAGCGGCCCGGCGGTGTTTCCGGTGGCGGTGCGTATGGTGTACCAGGTGGCCAGTGCCTGCAACATTCCCGTGATGGGCTGCGGCGGCGTTACCAGTGCCCGGGATGTGGTGGAGATGATGATGGCCGGTGCCACGGCTGTACAGGTAGGCGCTGCCAATTTGGTAGACCCCTACGCTTGCAAAAAAATCATTGAGGATCTGCCGACTGTGTGCGCAGACCTGGGGATTGATAAATTAAGTGATGTGATAGGAGTGGTAAAAAATGGGTAAAGATGTGATCGTGGCTTGCGATTTTGCAAGCGCAGAGGCAACCTTTGCGTTCCTGGACAAATTCACAGAGGAAAAGCCTTTTGTGAAGATCGGTATGGAGCTGTATTACGCAGAGGGTCCGTCCATTGTACGGGAGCTGAAAAAGCGTGGACACAAGATCTTTTTGGATCTAAAGCTGCACGATATTCCCAATACGGTAAAGAAGTCCATGGAAGTGCTGAGCCGACTGGATGTGGATATGACCAATGTGCACGCTGCCGGTACAGTAGAGATGATGGAGGCCGCACTGGAGGGCCTGACCCGGCCGGACGGCACGCGTCCGCTGCTGATCGCCGTGACCCAGCTGACCTCCACCAGTGAGGAGCGCATGCAAAAAGAACTGCTCATCAACGCGAATATCAACGACACCATTGTGCAGTACGCCAAGAACGCCAAGACCGCCGGCCTGGACGGTGTGGTGTGCTCGCCGCTGGAGGCGGGCATGGTGAAGGACGCCTGCGGCAAGGCCTTTATGACCGTGACCCCCGGCGTACGCTTCGCAGACGGCGACCTGGGCGACCAGGTGCGAGTGACCACCCCTGCCAAGGCAAAGGAGATTGGTTCCGATTACATTGTGGTGGGCCGCCCCATTACCGCTGCCGATGACCCGGTGGCTGCGTACAGACGCTGCTGCCGTGAATTTATAGATTAAGGAGTGTTATTATGACCATTACTAAGGAACAGATTGCAAAAGATTTGCTGTCCATTCGTGCTGTGTTCTTAAAGCCGGACGATCCCTTTACCTGGGCTTCCGGTATCCACAGCCCCATTTACTGCGACAACCGGCTGACCCTGTCCGCTCCTGCGGTACGGAAAGATGTGGAGGCCGGACTGGCTGAGATTGTAAAAGAGAAGTTCCCGGAAGCGGAGATGCTGATGGGCACCTCTACGGCGGGTATTGCCCACGCAGCCATTACCGCTACCATTTTGGATCTGCCCATGGGTTATGTGCGCTCCGGTCATAAGGATCACGGCCGCCAAAACCAAATTGAGGGCAAAATGGAGCCGGGTACGAAGGTCGTGGTGATTGAGGATTTGATCTCCACCGGCGGCTCTGTGCTGGAAGTGGTAGATGTGCTGCGCCAGGCCGGTGCTCAGGTGCTGGGTATTGCCTCCATCTTCACCTACGGTCTGCAAAAGGGCGTGGAGCGCCTGGCTGCTGCCGATGTGGTGAATTACAGCCTGTCTGACTTTGACACCCTGTCCAAGGTGGCTGCCGCCGAGGGTTATATCGCAGATAAGGATATTGCCAAGCTGACCGCGTTCCAAAAGAACCCCCAGGACCCGGCTTGGATGGAACTGTAATCAGAAGGAGTGGTCTTTATGCGCCATTGTTTAGATACAACGGACTTTACGGTAGAAGAGATTGATGACCTGATCCACTTGGCTACGGACATTATCGCCGACCCTAAGAAATACGCCCATGTGTGCGACGGCAAAAAATTGGCAACCCTGTTTTTTGAACCGTCTACCCGCACCCGCCTGTCTTTTGAAGCGGCGATGATGGAGCTGGGCGGCAATGTGCTGGGCTTTGCAGCGGCCAATTCTTCCTCTGCCTCCAAGGGCGAGACGGTAGGGGACACGGTGAAGATCGTGTCCTGCTATGCGGATATTATCGCTATGCGTCACCCGCTGGAGGGTGCGCCCCGGGTTGCCAGCTTTAAGAGCGATGTGCCCATCATCAACGCCGGGGACGGCGGCCACAGCCACCCCACGCAGACCTTAACGGATTTGCTCACCATTTATCGGGAAAAGGGTCGTTTGAACCACCTGACCATCGGCCTTTGCGGGGATTTGAAATTTGGCCGCACGGTGCATTCCCTCATTAAGGCTATGTGCCGCTATACGGATGTGGAGTTTGTGCTGATTTCCCCCAAGGAGTTGGCAGTGCCGGATTATATCAAAACGGATGTGCTGGACGCCTCCGGTATGAAGTACACTGAGGTGGAGCACATGGAAGATGTGATGCCTCGGCTGGATGTGCTTTATATGACCCGTATTCAGAGAGAGCGCTTCTTTTCGGAAGACGAGTACCTGCGTCATAAGGACGCCTTTGTACTGGATCCGGAGAAGCTGGAAAGTGCCAAAAGCGATCTGACCATTATGCACCCGCTGCCTCGGGTCCATGAGATCACCGTGGATGTGGACGACGATCCGCGAGCCAAGTATTTTGAACAGGCCAAGAACGGCAAATACATGCGTATGGCGCTGATTATGACGCTGCTGAAGTGGGGAGGTGTACTGGAATGACCATTGATTCGATCCAAAACGGCTATGTACTGGACCATATCCCCGCAGGTATGGGTATGCGTATTTATAAGCTGTTGGGGCTGGACAAGACAGACGCCCAGGTGGCGCTGATCCAAAACGCCAAGTCCTCTAAAATGGGCAAAAAAGATGTGCTTAAGATTGCCACGGACAAGTTTGACTTGAACTTGGACGCGGTGGCGTACCTGGCACCCCATACCACCGTGAATGTGATCTGCGGTGGAAAAGCGGCGGAAAAGCAGGCGCTGCGTCTGCCGGAAAAGCTGGTGAATATGGTGCATTGCCCCAATCCGGCGTGTATCAGCAACCACGAGCAGGTGGATGATGTGTTCACCCTGGTTGACCCGGACAAGGGCACCTACCGCTGCCTGTACTGCGAGACCGCAGCAAAATAAGAATAGACAATATAAAGAGAGCCACCGGCATTGCCGATGGCTCTTTTTCTGTTCTTATAAATCAGTCAATAAAGTTGGTGAGAATGGCTCGCTCCGTTTTGGGTGGCTCCACGCCAGCGGCGGCACCGGCGGCCTTGCATTTTAAGAAGTAGGCCATATTCCGCGCCAGTACCCGCATCACTTGCAGACCCTCCAGGTCTTTCATCACATCCTCCGGGGTAAAGCCGTGAACCATATTCCAGTACCGGGAGGAGATCACCGGCATTTGAGCAATGGTAAAGTACTTGTTCAGTTGGTCCAGGGTGGCAGTGGTGCCTGCCCGGCGGGCGCTGGCTACTGCTGCTGCGGGTTTTAAGTAAAAGGCTCTGCCTTTGCCGCAACCGTCGGAATAGAACACCCGGTCCATAAAGGCAGTCAGATTGCCGGTGGCCGCTGCGTAGTGTACCGGCGAGCCAAAGATGAACCCGTCCGCTGCCTTTGCCTTGGCTGTAAAGGCATTCACCGGGTCGTCGTCAAAGGCACATTTGCCCAGCTTTACACAGCCGTGGCAACCGATGCAGCCGCCAATGGGTTTGTTTCCGATCCAAAAGATCTCACTGTCAATGCCTTCTTCTTGCAGTGTATGGGCAATCTCCGCCAGGGCTGTGTAGGTGCAGCCGTGCTGGTGGGGAGATCCGTTGACCAATAAGACTTTCATCCCTGTGCCTCCTTATCGAATTCGGTCAATGACCGTTTGCGCGTTCTTGTAAATTTCATCTGTATCGGTGTTTAAGAACCGGCCGTTTTCATAGAGAATTCGTCCGTCTACCATAGTTAGGCGTACATTGGTTTTGGCACCGCTGTACACCAGGTTTTTAGTGATGTTGTTGATGGGCTGCATATTGGGCCGATGCAGGTCGATCACTGTTAGGTCCGCTAGCTTACCGGGGGCGATGCAGTCCGCCTCCGGCAGTCCCATACACCGGGCGGAGCCTGCGGTGGCTGCTTTTAATATGGCGTTGGCGTCTGCCGCTGCGGCGTTCTTCTCCCGCAGTTTTTGCAGTACGCAGATCAGGTACATTTCCCGGAACATATCCAGCGCGTTGTTGCTGGAGGGACCGTCTGTGCCCACCGCCAGGGGAATGCCCATTTGCAACATTTTTTCCACCGGGGCAATGCCGCTGGCCAGCTTGGCGTTGGAGCCGGCATTCAGCACTGCGTAAACGCCGTGTTTTTTGTAAATGTTCAGGTCCTCTTTGCTGACCCACACACTGTGAAATGCACCGCCCCCGTAGTTCCACAGCCCCAGCTGCTCAAACAGCGCCGTAGGGGTCATGCCGTAGCGGCCAATGCAGTCCTGCACCTCGCTCTCCGTCTCACTGGCGTGCATATACACCGGCGCCTTGTACTTCTCTGCCAGCGCCGCAATGGCCTCCATAATGGAGCGGTTGGTGGTGTACTCTGCGTGGAACCCCAGTTGGTAGGACACCAGCGGGTGATAATTGTTGTAGGTGTTGTAGTATTCTTCCAGTAGTGCCGGGCTTTCCTTAAAATTATTGACCGCACCGCACATTACCGTGCGAAACCCGGCGTCCACCGCCGCTTTTGCCATGGCTTCCGGAAAGTAGTACATATCAAAGCAGGCGGAAATGCCGCTCTCCAAATACTCCAGGAATGCCAGTCTGGACAGATGATAAATATCCTCTGCGGTTAGCTTGGCTTCCAAGGGAAAGATTTTGTCATACAGCCAGCTTTGTAGGGGCAGATCGTCGCTAAAGGAACGACCAAATGTCATGGCCGAGTGGGTGTGGGCATTCTTAAAGGCCGGCATTAGCAGATCGCCGTTCAGGTCGATCTCCCGGTCCGCTTTTGCCCCCGGGTTCGCCCCCAGGCACACAATACGGTTGCCGTTTACCCATACCTCTTGGTGCGTAATATTCATTTGGTCCTGTTGCAGTGTCAGTACAGGGCCATTATAGAATCGTATCATACTTCCTCCTGAAACAGGGCGCGCAGGCTCTCGGTGTACGGCGGGCGCAAAATGCCTTTGTCCGTAATAATGGCGGTGATCAGGTTGTGGTCCGTAACATCAAAGGCAGGGTTGTAACATTTCGTTTGGGGCAGCGCCGTGGGGCGCTCAAAGTACAGCTCCTTGATCTCGTCTCCGGGGCGCTCCTCAATCTGAATATCTGCGCCGGTGGCACAGTTGGGATCCACCGTGGAGGTAGGGCCAAGCACATAAAAGGGAATACCGTAGTGCTTTGCCAGGATTGCCACCCCGGAAGTGCCGATCTTGTTGGCGGCGTCACCGTTCATAGCCACTCGGTCGCAGCCTACCAGCACCGCCTGAATCCAGCCGTTTTTCATCACCTGGCTGGCCATATTGTCACAGATCAGGGTCACATCCACGCCGGCTTTTTCCAATTCATAGCTGGTGAGCCGCGCCCCTTGCAGCAGGGGACGGGTTTCATCGGAGAACACCTTGAAGTTGTAGCCCTTTTCCTTGCCCAGCAGGATCGGCCCCAGTCCGGTGCCGTAGCGGCTTGTGGCCAGCTCGCCGGCGTTGCAGTGGGTCAGCAGACCATCGCCATCCCGGAGCAGGGACAAGCCGTAAGCGCTGATTTTGCGGCACATTTCTATGTCCTCGGCCTGCACCGCCAAGGCTTCTGCCACCGGGTCACCGCCATTTTCCATCACCTTTGCCAGCCGTGCAGTGGCCCAGCTCAGGTTTACAGCCGTGGGGCGGGCGCTGTCTAAGTAGGCTTTGCACGCCGCCGGGTCGTCCTTGCCAAATAACGCCATAGAGAATGCGGCGAAGATACCGATGGCCGGTGCGCCCCGTACTGCCAGCGTTTGTATGGCTTCAAAGGCCGCTTCCTTGCTGTCAATGGGCAGCCACTTAGTTTCATTGGGAAGCAGTCGCTGGTCGAGAATCTCCAGTTTTCCGTCTTGGTATTTTAAGTTTTCCATATTGTCACATCCGTTTCACAGTTTCAAGGATCAGGGATTGGAAATTCTCAGCCACCTTAGCGGCGGTTTCGCCCACCTCCTCGGAGGTTAAGGGACAATCCAGCAGACCGCTGGCCAGGTTGGTAATGCAGCTGACGCCGGCCACGCGCAATCCGCAGTGCCGGGCGGCCTGCGCCTCAATGGCGGTACTCATACCCACGGCGTCCGCACCCAGAGCGGCGCACATTTTGATCTCCGCCGGGGTTTCAAATGCCGGGCCTTGCAGTTGAATATAGACGCCGCTTTTCAGCGGAATATCCAGTGCCTTTGCCGTTTGGCGAAACAGGCGCTGCAAATCCTCGTCATACACATGGCGCATATCCGGAAAGCGTACACCCAGCGAAGGGTCGTTCTCACCCCGCAGGGGAGAGGGGACCAAACTGGAAATGTGGTCCGTTAGCAGCATCAGGTCCCCGGCGTGCAGATCACGGCGAATACCGCCGCTGGCGTTGGTCAATAGGACGGTGTGAATGCCCATTTGGCGCATCAGGCGAATGGGCATCACCACCTGCTGGGGCGTATAGCCCTCATACAGGTGCACCCGGCCGTCCATGAGCACCACTTCTTTGCCGCCAATGGTGCCAAAGACAAATCGTCCTTTGTGTCCCGGCGCCGTAGAGACCGGGAAGCCGGGAATGTCGCTGTAAGACAGGGCCTCTGCCCCTTCTATTCTGTCTGCAAGGGCACCCAGTCCGCTGCCCAGCACAATGCCGATTTGCGGCTTTCTGTCCCTTAGTACGCTTGCACTCAATGTGTCCATTATTTTCACCTCTCGGGATTTTATGATTTTATTATAGTGTTTTTTCGCCGCCAAATCAACAAAATCTATTGCATTGGCAGAAAGTTTTTGGTATCATTGAGAGGTAGTATTTTATTGTTGGAGGGACAATAGAGCAATGAAGAAGATCCTTTCCGTTGTGTTGTGTGTGACTCTGGTGGCAGTGGGCGTTTTTGCCTTTGCAGGGTGCACAAAAACATCAGATCTAAAGTATGATGTGGCGCTGATCACCGACGGTGGCAGTATCCACGATAAGGCCTATAACCAGTCCGCCTGGGACGGGGTGCAGACCTATGCCAATGAGAATTCCGCCAAGGCCGTCTATTACCAGCCGGCATTAGAGGAGAACCAAGAGCTGACCACCGATGTGGTGGAGCAGTATGTAAAACTGGCTGTGGACAAGGGCGCCAAGTACATTGTGCTGCCCGGCGAGACCTTTGCCGTGATCTGCTACGAGCTGGCCACCATGTATCCGGAGCTGCATTTTGTTTTGCTGGACGCTGTGCCCCATTCTGCCGGAGACAAGTCTGCGCGGCTGCTGCCCAATGTGATGAGCGCCAGCTTTGATGACCTGCAAAGCGGCTATTTGGCCGGCTTTTCTGCCGTGCTTCAGGGGAATACCAAGCTGGGTTACCTGGGCTCGGTGCAGAACGACCATTCCTCCAACTACGGTGCCGGATTTGTACAGGGCGCTGCCGCAGCGGCGGATACCCTGGGCGTACCGGTGCAGTTGGATTATGCGGATTATGACTCTCCGCTGCTAGATTATGACTACTCCGTGACTTTGACTCCGGTGTATAAGCCCATCAAAGAGGCAGACAAAACCTGCCACAAGGTGGTGGTGGAGAACGGCAACGGTAGCGGTACTTACAAAGAGGGCCAGAATGTGACCGTTTCCTGCGATCTGTTTAACGAGCAGGGGGAGAAGTTCGACCACTGGGAGGTTAAGAGCAACACCGAGGGTGTGAAGGACAAGAAAGTCAATGTGTCCAGTAAGAAAAAGACCGAGATCAACCTGATTGTGGAGAAGTGTGACTGTACGCTGACCGCCGTTTACACCAAGGCGGAGGGCAGCGTTGGCAGCGTGGCTGTGCTGAAAGCGGACAAATCCGCTACGGATAAAGTCTATGACAACACGGTCGGTGAAAAGGTGTGGGTCACCGCACCGGCAGCTGCCCAGGGTATGGTCTTTGATCACTGGGAGAGCACCGGCAACGCAGAGAATATTGAGAACGCTAAGGAAAAGTCCACCAATGTAACGGTGGAGGAGAACCCGGTGGTACTGACCCCGGTGTATGTGGTATCTGCCGATCCTACATTTGCCGTAACGGTAGAGAACGGAACCGGCAGCGGCTACTACCTGCCCGGCGATACGGTACATATTACCGCTAACGTACCCAAGGACGGTTACTATTTTGACCACTGGACCAACAGCGATAAGGATGGCAATTCCGCCGGTCTGGCGCTGGAAAGTGAGTATTACTACGATACCACTTTTGAGATGATGGATCGTTATGCCTCCATTGCAGAGAGTATGATTGACAAGGGCGACAAGGCGCTCTTTGCCGGCGGGTGCGATAAGTCCGCTTCTCTCTACACGGCAAAAAATGCTTTTGATCTCAGCGATGTGACTGTGATCGGCTCCGGTTTTAACGAGGACGGCGCCGCCTATTCTGTGGTGAAGGAATACGGCACTGCAGCGGCTGCTTGCTTAAAGGACTTTAAGGGTGCTTCCATTTACAATGCCGGTTGCGCCAACAAGGCCATTACCTGCAACCTGCCGGACAGTGAGAAAAAGGAGGAGCTGCAAAAGAAGCTGGACGCTGTGTACACCCAGTTGGGCGACGGCACCATTCAGCCGATGGCCGCAGCGCCGGGCGCCGATGTGCGCAAGACGTTTGCCTCTAACTGCCTGACTCTGCACTACTGGATCTTGCAGTCCGTGAAGGTCAGCAAGTGATCTTGGAATAACAAATAAAAACGAGCCTGCACCCGCCGGTGCAGGCTTTTTTGTTTATTTGGGAATTGGTAAAACCCACCGGTTCGGAATTGACAAATCCCCTCGGAATGAGTATAATTAGAGCATTACTCCGTAAAATAAGAGATACAGATTGGATGGTTTGATGGAAACAAAAAAGAATCGAAGTACATTCTCCGGAAAAGTGGGATTTGTACTGGCAGCGGCAGGCTCGGCTGTGGGTTTGGGGAACCTGTGGCGTTTTCCCTATTTGGCAGCTAAGTACGGCGGCGGTATCTTCCTATTGGTGTATATTGTTTTGGCGGTGACCTTTGGCTTTACCCTGATGGTCACGGAGATCGCTATTGGTCGTAAAACCCGGCTCAGTCCTATGGAGGCCTTTGGCTCACTGAACAAAAAGTGGAGCTGGATGGGCAAGTTGGTGACTTTGGTGCCGGTACTTATTCTGCCTTATTACTGCGTCATTGGCGGTTGGGTTACCAAGTACACCGCCACGATGATCTCCGGTGCCGTTCAGGACGCGGCCGGCGACAACTATTTCTCTACTTTTATTTCCGGTACAGGCGAGCCACTTTTGTGGTTTTTGCTGTTTATGACCGCTACGGCGGTGATCGTATTTTTAGGCGTAGAAAAGGGAATTGAAAAGTTCAGCCGTGTTTTGATGCCGGCGCTTTTGATTTTGACTGTTCTGCTGTCTATCTTTGTAGTCTCCCGTCCGGGCGCCGGCGCCGGCGTGGCTTATTATTTAAAGCCGGATTTCAGCAAGCTGAGCATGATGACTGTGCTGGCTGCATTGGGGCAGTTGTTTTTCTCTATGTCCCTGGCTATGGGCATTATGATCACTTATGGTTCTTATTTGCGTAAGCAGGATCACATTGAGCAGTCCGTGCGCCAGATTGAAGTGTTTGATACTTTGGTGGCATTCCTGGCCGGTTTGATGATCGTACCGGCGGTGTTTGTGTATTCGGGAGGGGACGAAAGTGCCTTGGGCAAAGGTCCCAGCCTGATGTTTGTAACCCTGCCTAAGGTGTTTGCCGAGATGAAAATCGGCAGCTTGATCGGCGCCGGGTTCTTTATTCTGGTATTGTTTGCGGCGCTCACCAGTTCTGTGTCCGTGATGGAGGCCATTGTGTCCGGTTTGGACGATCGCTATCACTGGGGCCGCAAAAAGGCTACGGTGATCTGTTATATATATGCCGTGGCATTGGGCATCTGCTGCTCCTTGGGCTTTGGCAAGTGGTCCTCCTTTACTATTTTCGGTTTTTCCATTTTGGATTTCCTGGACTTTGTGTCTAACAGTCTGTTGATGCCGGTTGTGGGTATGCTCACCTGCATTATGGTTGGCTTTGTGCTGAAGCCCCAGCTGATTGTCAACGAAATTGAGCTGAACGGTCCCTTTAAGATGAAGAAGTTTTATTCCGCGATGGTTAAGTGGATCGCACCGCCTTGCCTGCTGGCCATTCTCATCAGTTCTATTTTAGATACGTTGGGTATCGTCAAGCTGTAATAAAACATAATTTAAGCGCGTACAGAAATCTGTACGCGCTTTTTGCTGCCCTTCTTAGGCATTTAATATTCGATCTCGCCCTTATAGACGGTGTTGCAGTCGCCGGTAAGGGTAATATGGTCATCGGTGTAGTTTACCAGTAAGTCGCCGCCACGCACCTTTACGGTAACATCCACGCCCTTTTTGCAGTAGCCGTTCTCCACCGCAGCTACAACGGCTGCGCAGGCGCCGGTGCCGCAGGCCGGGGTCTCGCCGTTGCCGCGCTCCCAAACCCGCATTTTAATGGTGCTCTCATTAACGACACGCACAAATTCCGTGTTTACCCGTTCCGGGAACAGGGGACTGTTTTCAAATTGCGGACCGATCTGTTGTAAGTCCAGCTTGTCCACATTGTCAACAAATACCACGCAGTGGGGGTTACCGGTAGCCACGCAGGTGATGTTATATTCCTTGTTGCCGATGGTTACCGGATGACAGATGATTTTGTCGCCGGGCAGGTCAACCGGGATCTTGGCCGGGTTCAACTCTGCCTTGCCCATATCTACCGTTACAGAAGATACCTTGCCGTTGCGGGTAAACAGCTGCAGGTGCCGCACGCCGGAGGCGGTGGCAATGGTCATCTCTGTTTTGGGCACCATTCCGTTATCGTACAGGTACTTGCCCACGCAGCGAATGGAGTTGCCGGCCATACGGCCCTCGCTGCCGTCCATATTGAAAATGCGCATTCTGGCGTCGGCAATCACGCTCTTTTCAATCAGTACAATACCGTCTCCGCCGATACCCTTGTGCCGGTCGGAGAATTCAATGGACAGGCTCTCCGGACAGGTGATGATGCCGCACTGGTTGTTGAAGAAAATGTAGTCGTCGCCGCTGCCCTGCATTTTGGTGAATTTCAGCAGGCCCTTTTCGCTGCGCATATGGTTGATGTCCACCAGCTCGGTGTTCATTTGATTGTAGCGAGAGGCGATTATATCTGCCAGGGCGTTGGCGGTGTCCAGGCTGGTCAGGGTGGCAATGCCCAGCTGATTGGCCCGGTTGTGCAGCTTAATATAGTCTGCAATGGACTTCTTATCGCTTTTGCCGGTGTAGACAATGTAGTCCAATTTGCCGCTCTCTACCAAGTCCATGATGGAGTTGTCCTGGCGCAGCTTGTTGACCACATGTACCTCAATACCCAGGGAGCGAATAGCCGCCGCCGTCTCCGGCGTTGCCCATAGTTCTGCGCCCAGGTCGTCCAGCTTTTTCGCCAGTCCTACGATCTCAAACCGATCTTGCTTTGTTACGGTGATGAGTACCCCGTGGCGACCCTGCTTTTGGCTTTCTACCTTATACCCGGCAGATACCAGCCCCTTAAACAGCGCTTCGTTCAAGTTTTTGCCTACGCCCAGTACCTCACCGGTGGATTTCATCTCCGGCCCAAGCTGAGAGTTTACATCATTGAGTTTTTCAAAGCTGAATACCGGCACTTTTACCGCAAAGTACGGCGGCGTGCGATACAGCCCGGTGCCGTAGCCCAGGTCTTGCAGCTTTTCGCCTACCATAATTTTTGTGGCCAGTTCCACCATGGGAACGCCGGTGACTTTACTGATATAGGGAATGGTGCGGGAGGCTCTGGGATTCACCTCGATTACATACAACTCGTTGCGATAGATCAGGTACTGAATGTTAACCAGTCCCTTGGTGCCCAAGGACAGCGCCAGCTTTTCGCTTACATCGCAGATCTTGTGGAGCATCACATCGTTCAGGTTGTAAGGGGGATACACGGCAATGGAGTCGCCGGAGTGCACGCCGGCTCGTTCAATATGCTCCATAATGCCGGGTATCAGCACATCTTTGCCGTCGCTGATGCAGTCCACTTCCAACTCTGTGCCCATCATATATTTGTCTACCAGCACCGGATTTTCGATCCCTTGTGCCAGAATCAGCTCCATATAGCGGCGTACATCATCATCCGTGTAGGCGATGGTCATATTTTGTCCGCCGATCACATAGCTGGGGCGCAGCAGCACCGGATAACCCAGTTCGTTGGCAGCCACCAAGGCCTGGGGCATAGTCATCACGCTGGTGCCTTTGGGACGGAAGATGCCGAATTTTTCCAGCAATGCGTCAAACCGTTCTCGGTCCTCGGCAATGTCGATGGACTCGGCGCTGGTGCCCAAAATGTTAATGCCTTTTTCATCCAGGAATTTAGTCAGCTTAATGGCGGTTTGCCCGCCAAAGGCAACCACCACCCCAATGGGCTTTTCTACCTGAATCACCTGCATCACATCTTCCGGGCACAGCGGCTCAAAGTACAGCCGATCGCCGGTGTCAAAGTCAGTGGATACTGTTTCAGGGTTATTGTTAATGAGAATAACTTCATAGCCCAGCTCTTTTAGCGTCCACACACAGTGTACGGAGCTGTAATCAAACTCAATGCCCTGCCCAATGCGGATGGGGCCGGAGCCAAGTACAATGATCTTTTGCTTGCCGCTTTGGGGCAGGCTGCGGGACTCGCAGTGGGCGTCATAGGTGGAATAGAAGTAGGGCGTCTCTGCAGCGAATTCCGCACCGCAGGTGTCTACCATTTTATAGACGCAGTCCTGATGATAGGGAATGGAGCCGCCGCTGATGCGTGCCAGGGCTTCATCGGTATAGCCGTAGTGCTTGCCCTGCATATACTGCTCCCTGGATAGGGGCAGCCCGGTGATTCCTTTTTCATAATCCGCCAGGTTTTTCAGCTTAGCCAGGAACCACTCGTCAATCATGGTGATTTGGTGGATTTCCTCTATACTCACGCCCTTTTTCAGCGCAGCGAATACAGAGAACAGCCGCAGATCGTCTTGATCGTGCAGCTTCTCGTGTATATCCAGTCCGTCCAGAGCCTTGTTATTCAGTGTGTCCAGCCCGATTTCTGCGCCGCGCACTGCCTTCATAATGGCGGCCTCAAAACAGGGTGCAATGCTCATCACTTCGCCGGTTGCTTTCATTTGGGTGCCCAGCTTGCGGGAGGCGTTGACGAACTTGTCAAAGGGCCACTTGGGCACCTTGACTACCACATAATCCAGGGTCGGCTCAAAGCAGGCACAGGTCTTGCCGGTTACATCGTTTTTAATTTCGTCCAGGGTATAACCCAAAGCGATTTTTGTGGTCACCTTGGCAATGGGATAGCCGGTGGCCTTGGACGCCAGGGCGGAGGAACGGCTGACGCGGGGATTGACCTCAATCACGCTGTACTCCATGCTCTCCGGGTTCAGGGCAAACTGACAGTTGCAGCCGCCCTCAATGCCCAGCTCGGTGATAATATCCAGAGATGCGGAACGGAGCATTTGGTACTCTTTATCAGCCAGGGTCACAGCCGGGGCAATGACGATGGAGTCACCGGTGTGAACGCCCACCGGGTCAAAGTTTTCCATAGAGCACACGGCAATCACATTGCCGGCGCTGTCCCGCATCACTTCAAATTCAATTTCTTTCCAACCGGCAATGTACCGCTCCACCAGCACCTGGGTAATGGGGGAGAGCATCAGGCCGTTTTTGGCAATTACATCCAGCTGCTGCTCGTTATAAGCCACGCCACCGCCGGCACCACCAAGGGTAAAGGCCGGACGAATAATCACCGGGTAGCCAATCTCTGCGGCAATCTGCCGTGCGTGCGCCGGGGTGGTGGCAATGTCGCTGGGGACCACAGGCTGGCCCAGCTTCATCATGGTGTCGCGAAACAGCTGCCGGTCCTCGGCTTTGTCAATAGCCTGGGCAGTTGTGCCCAGCAGGGTCACGCCCATTTTGTCCAAATAGCCGTCCTTTGCCAGCTGCATACTGATGGTCAGGCCGGTTTGGCCGCCCAGGCCGCCTAAGATGGAGTCCGGGTGCTCTTTTTCAATAATGCGCTTCACGGTCTCTTCCGTCAGCGGCTCTAAATAAATATGGTCCGCCAGCGCCTTGTCCGTCATAATGGTGGCCGGATTGGAATTGACCAACACCACTTCCAGTCCGGCGTCTTTCAGCACCCGGCAGGCCTGGGCGCCGGCATAGTCGAACTCTGCCGCCTGGCCGATAACGATGGGGCCGGAGCCGATCACCAGTACCTTTTTGATATTCTTATTCAGCGGCATGGCTCTCGCCTCCCATCATCTGTAAAAATCGGTCGAACAAAAAGCGGGTGTCGTGGGGCCCGCTGCACGCCTCCGGATGGAACTGTACCGTAAAGGAGTTCTGGGCAGGGTAGTCGATCCCTTCGCAGGTGCCGTCGTTGGCGTTCACCCAGCGCAGGGAGCCGCCGCTGGCCGCAATGGTATCGTTCACCACCGCATAGCCGTGGTTTTGACTGGAGATATAGGTGCGCCCGGTTTGCAGGTCTTTAACCGGTTGGTTCACGCCACGGTGACCGTATTTCAGCTTTTCCGTCTTGCAACCCATAGCCAGCGCCAGCAGTTGGTGCCCCAGGCAAATGCCAAAAATAGGCGCCTTGCCGATGAGCTTTTTCAGCTGAGCAATGGCAGCGGTGTTCTCTGCCGGATCTCCGGGACCGTTAGACAGCATAATGCCGTCCGGGTGCAGCGCTAAGATGTCCTCTGCCTTGGTGTCGTAGGGCATGACCGCCACATTGCAGCCACGCTTGTTCAGCTCTCTTGCAATGTTGGCCTTGGCGCCGTAGTCCAGCAGCACCACATTGTGCTTGTGCTCGTTGGCAGACAGCAGTTGGGGCTTGGGAGCAGACACGCTTTTTACTGCGTCTGCCACCGCATAGTCCCGCACTTTGTTATAGTCCACCACACGGGGATCGTCACAGATCACGGCGTTCATTACACCGCTTTCCCGAATGGTCTTTGTGATCTCTCTGGTATCTACGCCGTAGACGCCGATAATGCCTTGGGATTTTAAGAAATCGTCCAGGTTCTCCCGGCAGCGGAAGTTGGAGGGCACCTCGCAATACTCACGCACGATATAGGCGCTTACATAGCTTTTGGGGCTCTCCATATCTTCCGGGATAAAGCCGTAGTTACCGATGAGGGGAAAGGTTTGCAGCACGATCTGGCCGTAATAGCTGGGGTCCGTCAGGGTCTCGATATAACCGCCCATACCGGTGGTGAATACCAGTTCGCCCTGAATTTCGCCACCGGCACCGAAACGATAGCCCTCAAAGGTTTGTCCGTTCTCCAGACAGAGATATACTTTCTGTTTCTTCATAGTTTAACCTAACAGCTTCACAAGCACGGCCTTTTGGGCGTGCAGGCGGTTTTCTGCTTCGTCAAAGATCTCGTTGGCATGGGCTTCAAATACTTTGGCGGTAATCTCTTCCTCCCGGTGTGCGGGCAGGCAGTGGAGCACCATAGCGTCCGGCTTGGCGGCGGCCATTACTTCGTCGTTGATCTGGTAGTTCTTAAAGATCTTTTCCCGCTCTGCTTTTTCTTCTTCCTGACCCATAGAGGCCCACACATCCGTGTAGACCACATCTGCGTCTTTGGCGCAGGCCAAAATATCCTCGCTGCAAGTGAAGGTGCCGTTCTCCTTGGCCCAGGCCATGATCTGGGCGTCCGGCTGGTAGTCCTTGGGGCAGGCGATGGCGCACTCCATACCCATGGAGATGGCGCCTACGATTAGGGAGTTTGCCATATTGTTGCCGTCGCCGATAAAGCAGAATTTCAGCCCGTCAAAGCTCTTCTTATACTCACGAATGGTCATCAGATCCGCCAGCACCTGGCAGGGGTGGCAATAATCGGTCAGGCCGTTGATGATGGGAATGGAGCCGTACTCTGCCAGGTCCTCCACCTCTTTTTGTGCAAAGGTGCGGATCATAATGCCGTCCAGATAGCGAGAGAGTACCCGAGCCGTGTCCTGTACCGGCTCACCGCGGCCGATCTGCAAATCTCGGTTGGAAAGGAACAGTGCCTGACCGCCCAACTGGTACATACCGGTTTCAAAGCTGACCCGGGTGCGGGTAGAGCTTTTTTGAAAGATCATACCCAGCGTCTTTCCCTTTAAATGGTGGTGTTCAATGCCATGCTGGTTCTCATATTTCAGCTGGTCTGCCAAGTTGAGAATGTCCAGAATATCGCCTTTGTCCAGGTCCGCCAGTTTCAGTAAATGTTTCATGCTTCAAGCACTCCTTTCAGTATCTCCAGTCCCTCGTCCAGTTCCGCATCGCTGATGTTCAGCGCCGGCAGCAGACGAAGCTTTGTTTTTGCCGTTAAGATCAGCAGGCCGTTTGCCAGGCAAGCCTTGGCCACTTCTCCTGCGGGTTTGTTCGTTTCGATCCCCAGCATCAGTCCCATACCGCTGATGCTCTGGACGCCTTTCACTTTTGCCAGCGCCGTGCGGATCTTCTCGCTCTTGCGCTGTACTTCGCGCAGGAAGTCGTCGTCGATCCGCTCCACAATGGAGCAGGCACCGGCAGCCACCACCGGGTTGCCGCCAAAGGTAGAGCCGTGGGAGCCGGGGGTCATGGTGTTTTGCAGCTTTTCCCCAAACAGCACGGCGCCGATGGGAAGTCCGCCGCCCAGGCCTTTGGCCGTGGTTACAATGTCCGGAGTAATGTCGTATTGCTGGTAGGCAAAGTAGGTGCCGGTGCGGCCGTTGCCGGTCTGCACTTCATCTACCGCGATCAGAATGTCTTTTTCCTTTGCCAGCTTGGCAATGGCACTTACGAATGTTGGACTTAGGTTGTTCACGCCGCCTTCGCCCTGTACGCATTCAAACAGCACAGCGCATACATCGTCCGTGGCTGCCGCTTGCAGTGCCTCTATATCATTGGCCGGGCAGTATTTGAACCCGGGTGTAAAGGGGTCAAACACCGTGTGAAAGCTGTCTTGCCCTGTGGCCGCCAGGGTGGTAATGGTGCGGCCGTGGAATGAGTTTACAAGGGTAATGATGGTGCTGCGCCCGGCGCCGTATTTGTCAAAGCTATACTTACGGGCAAATTTGATGGCACCCTCGTTGGCCTCTGCCCCGGAGTTGCCGAAGAACACCTTTTTCATCCCACTCTTTTCACACAGCAGCTGCGCCAGCTTGGCGCAGGGGGCGGTGTAGTAGAGATTGGAAGTGTGCTGCACCTGGTGCAGCTGTTCTTCCACAGCTTTGGTCCAGACCGGATCGTTGATGCCAAAGGCAGTTACCCCGATGCCGGATCCGAAGTCGATGTATTTTTTGCCGTTCTCGTCGTAGAGGGTAGAGCCTTGACCTTTAGTCAGCGCCACATCAAAGCGCCCGTAGGCGTGGGCTACATATTGATTATCCAGTTCTTTTGTGTTCATGGGTCTTCCTCTTTATCTGCTGCGGAACATGGTGCCCATACCTTCATCGGTAAGCAGCTCCATTAAGATGGAGTGGGGCACGCGGCCGTCGATTATAAATGCTTTTTTGACCCCGCGGCGCAGGGCCTCGGTCATGGAGTCGATCTTGGGGATCATGCCGCCGCCGATAATGCCGTCGGCAATCAGCGCCGGGGTGTTGCTGATATAGACTCTGTGTATCAGCGAGCTTTCGTCGTCCTTATCTCGCAACAGACCCACCACATCGGTCATGGAGATCAGTGCCTCAGCCTGCAAAGCCCCGGCCACTGCGGCAGCCACCGTGTCTGCATTGATGTTGTAGCAATTGCCGTCTTCATCGTAGCCGATGGTGGAGATCACCGGGATGAAGTTCTTGGAAATGGCTTCTTCCACCACTTCCATATTGATGTCTGTGATCTCACCTACATAGCCATGGACATCGTCTGCCGGCTTGCACTTTAGCATATTGCCGTCCAGCCCGCACAGACCGATGGCGTGGCCGCCCAGGTTGCCGATCTGGCACACCAGGCTTTTGTTCACCTTACCGGCCAGTACCATTTGCACCACTTCTGCGGTCTCTTTATCGGTAACCCGCAGACCGTCCACAAACTTGGAGTCCATGTGCATACGCTCCAGGGTCTTGTTGATCTCCGGACCGCCGCCGTGCACCAGCACCACATGGATACCGATGGTGGACAGTAGCACCAGATCGTTCATGACGGTTTCTTTCAGTTCTTCATTGATCATGGCGTTGCCGCCGTATTTGACAACGATGACTTTCTTGCGGTACATCTGAATGTACGGCAAGGCTCTTGCCAGGATCTCCGCCTTTTGGTGATTTGCAATTTCCATTCTCTCACTCCGTTCGCTTATATTTCTTCGTAAAATCAGGTGCGGTAGTCGCCGTTGATTTTTACATAGTCGTAGGTCAGGTCACAGCCCCAGGCGGTGGCTTTCTCGTCCCCCTGGTTCAGATTCACTAAAATATAGATCTCGTCCTCTGCCAGTACCTTGGCGGCCTCTTCCTCAGAGAAGTCCACACCGGCACCGTTTTGGCACACGGTGACCGTACCGGCTGTGGATTTTAAGGCCACATCTACCTTGTCAATATCAAATTCCGCCGGGGCGTAACCGATGGCGCACAGCACCCGACCCCAGTTGGCATCCTCGCCGAACATAGCGCATTTGAACAGGGTAGAGCCGATCACTTCCTTGGCAACGATAATGGCGGTGTCCTTGGTGGGCGCGCCGGAGCACACGCATTCCAGCAGCTTGCTGGCGCCCTCGCCGTCCTTGGCCAGCATACGGGTCAGGTTGGCCATCACATCATAAAGGGCAGCCTTAAAGGCGTCCATCGCCGGGCCGGGGGCGGTGATTTCCCCATTGCCCGCCAGACCGGAGGCCATGATTTCTACCATATCATTGGTGGAGGTATCACCGTCAATGGACAGGCAATTGTAGGTGACTTTTACGATCTCACTTAGCGCCTGTTGCAGCATTTCCGCGCTGATGGCGCAGTCGGTGCTGATAAAGTTCAGGGTAGTGGCCATATTGGGGTGGATCATACCGGAGCCTTTGGCCATACCGCCCAGGCGGCAGGTTTTGCCGTCCAGCTGGAACTCTACTGCATACTCTTTCTTCACTGTATCGGTGGTCATAATAGCGGTAGCCGCTTCTTCGTTTTTACCATAATCCAGTTCTTTCACCAGCGTAGGCACGGCAGTAATAATCGGCTCAATGGGCAGCACCTGGCCGATGACACCGGTGGAAGCCACCAGCACCTGTTCAGCAGGCAGACCCAATTCGTCTGCCACCAGCTGGCACATTTTGGCTGCTTTTTCTACGCCGTCTGCGTTGCAGGTGTTGGCGTTTTTGGAGTTGGCAATGATGGCTTTGGCCTTGTTGCCGCTTTTTTCCAGGTGGTCTTTGGTTACAAGTATAGGTGCGCCCTTCACTTTGTTCTGGGTATATACCGCTGCGGTGTTGCACAGCACATCACAGGCCACCAGGCAAATATCGTTTTTATGTACATAGTCCGGGTTCGGGTTTTCTACTGCCGGCTTTTTTATGCCGCAGTAGGTACCGCTGGCTTTGAACCCTTTTGCGGCACAAATGCCGCCGTCAATCTTGGTCATACTTTATTCTCCTATCGTCAGCCCGGTGACTTCATCCAGCCCCAGGGCAATGTTCATACACTGAATGGCAGCACCGGACGCGCCCTTGCCCAGGTTATCGAACCGAGCAGTGAGTAGCAGCCTTTCGTCGTTGCCGTTGATCTCAATTTCCATGTCATCCCGACCGGCCATATTGTTGGCGCCGATCATACTTTCGCTGTAACCCAGGGGTCGTACCTTGACCACGCGGCTGTCGCCGTAGTGCTCTGCGTAAAACGCCTGCATATCTGCCGGGGTCATTCGCTTTTTCAGTAGGTCGGCAAACAGTGGCACGGATACGGTCATCCCGCAGGGATAGTCACAAATATGGGGAGCGAAAATGGGCGTGCGCGCCAAGTGGCTGATGGCGCCCATTTCTTTTAAGTGCTTGTGCTGCTGGGTCAGCGCGTACTGTCGGGGACTGTCCAGTTCAGGATCTCGCTCTGCCGCTTCATATTGGGCAATGCCTTTGTTTCCTGCGCCGCTGTAACCGCTCATGGCGTAGCACACAATGGGATAGTCGGCGGGCAAAATGCCGCCGGACACCAGGGGATAGACCAAAGCGTTAAACCCGCTGGCGTAGCAGCCGGGCACCGCAATGCGGTTGGAACTTGCGATCTTCTCTCGAAAGGCGGGGCCCAGCTCCGGGAACCCGTAGGCCCAGTCCGGTAGGGTACGGTGGGCAGTGGAGGTGTCAATCAGCTTGACCTTAGGGTTGGTGACCAGCGCTGCCGCTTCAATGGCTGCCGGGTCCGGGAGACAGAGAAAGGTAATGTCCGAATCGTTTATGCACTTGGCTCGCTCTGCCGGGTCCTTCCGCTTGTCCTCGTCAATTTGAACCAGCTCCAACTCCGGTCGGTTTTGGAACCGGGAAAAAATCTTCAGTCCGGTGGTGCCGGCTTTGCCGTCAATGAATATTCTTGTCATTTTTATACAGTCCGTCCTTTTTTTAACTTCTATTTATTATACACGCATAGAGAGCAATGTCAATAGAACGACGGAAAAAATATCATAAATATGCAAAAATAAGAATAAATATACATTATGTATTCAATTCCATAGACAAGGTGCTCTATAATCAAAAAAATATGGCCCTTTTTGGGGCCAATGGCTTGACAAATTACAGATTTTCGCTATTCTGTTAAACTGTCTTAGAGTGTGTAATTTTAGGCAAAGGAGGGTGAATATGCAAAAGGAAGTGATGGTGGCACTGATCTCCTTGGCAGGTACCATTGCCGGCTCTTTTGGAGGCGTGCTCGCGTCGTCCAAACTGACGACCTATCGGTTGCGCCTACTGGAAAATAAGGTAGACAAGCACAACCGATTTGCAGAGCGGCTGCCGGTGGTGGAGGAAAAAATAAAGGTCCTCAACCATCGGGTGGAGGACCTGGAGCACGCCGAAGCGGCTCAATCTATGCGTTCAAAGTAAAGCAGGGTGTCTACCGGGCAGGGGAGGGTGACCGTTTCGTTTGAATAGATCTTGTCGCCCAGTCGCCATTTGCCGGTGGGTATGCACACCTTGCGTCTGCGTTGCCCCTTTTTCAGTACCGGCGCCACTAAGATCCGGTCGCCCAGCAGGTATTGGTCGGTAATGCCGGCGTAGCCGCAGTGGGGATAGGCGTATTCCATGGCCCGCACCATGGGCGCACCGGTTTGGCTGGCCGCTTTGGCACAGGCGATGATATAGTTACCGTATTTGGCATGCAGGGCGCTCATTTCTCGGCAAATGCGACGGGTCTCTGGATTGCCCAGATCCCAAATGTTCAGGCTGTACTGCATCATGGGCATCAGCGCAGAGGCCTCGCAATAGCGGGCAAACAACTCGTGATCCAACTTTTCTGCCGGGCCGCGAAAGTCATTGATCTGCCCGCCGCCGATCATATCCGGGCAGCTGTAAGGATAGCCGGACAGCCCTTGAATGAGCACATTTGGTAGCAGTGCGCCCAGTCCCAGGAAGTTCCAGCGGTGGCTTTTATCCGCCAGTCGCTGGGCAACGCCCATGCCGCCGCATTGGAAGCAGGCCCGTAGTTCATTAAAACGATAGTGCCGGGCAGACAACGCCCACAGCTTACTTTGACCGTTGGCGTCTACGCCCCCGTAGGTGCGGTCATCGTCCCGGTAATACATGGCGTCACCGGCGTCCTGCTTAAATCCGTCAATGCCCAGTTCATCGGTCAAATACCGGGTGCAGGCAAAGAACCAGTCCTGCGCCGCCGGGTTGGAGAAATCCAGCAGATAGTCGGCGCCGTTCCACCATTTTCGCCTGGCCGGTCGTCCGTTCTTGTCCAGCACCAGCAGGTTTTCGTCCTTCAGCTTTTGGAAGTCCGCTGCCTGATCGCTGACAAAGGGCGCAATCCACAAAATGACCTTAAAGCCTAAGGTGTGCAGTTCGTCTGTCATCTTTTTGGCGTCTGCAAATTTAGCCGGGTCAAAGCGCCAGTCCCCAAAGGAACGCTGCCAGCCGTCGTCAATGATCAGCTCACCGGCAGGCATTCCGCAATCCAGAATAGACTTGGCATAGTCCACAATGCCCTGTTGGGTCTGGTTGTGCTCAAACTGAATCCAGGTGCAATACTGGGGAATGCGGAACATTAACTCGTCCGGGTAGGTGCCGTCCGGCGGCATAAAGTGATCCACCGCATAGTGATAAGCGCCCCGGAGAGTGTGGTCGTCTGCCTGGTACAGGCCGATCTTGGCTTTGTTGCCGGTGCAGGTGATGCGGCCGAAAACGAAGCGGGTCTTAAACCCGGTCTCTGACCAAATGACCCGCCCCTTGTTGCTGACAAAGAGCGTGTTTGCCTGGCCGTAGGAGCGAACCACCGTAGTGTCTACCAGCATCACTTTCTTGGCGTTGACCGGCATTAGGTAGCCGTAGTTGGTGTGGCCGCCGTACCAATATTCACCGGGCAGCATGGTCAGTTGCAGCTTGTGCATAAAATAAAATCCCCCAAAATATCGATTTTTCATAGCATACCATTCCGGCAGGGTTCTGTCAAATTCTGCCGGTGTGCATAGGATAAAATAAGAACTTGATCGGAGTGATAAAAATGAAAGTGAAGAATATGACTGCCGGTACGCTTGTGCGTACCGTAACGCTGGTGGTGGCTCTGCTAAATTTGGTGCTGACAAGTTTTGGTAAAAACCCGCTGCCGTTCTCAGATGAACAGATCTATACCGGTCTGTCCGCTTTAGTAACGGTGGCGGCCGCCTTGGCAGCCTGGTGGAAGAATAACAGCTTTACCTGCTGCGCCCGCCAGGCAGATGAGGTGCTGCGGGTGTTGCAACAAGAGGGCGCCACAGAGGATGAGAGCATGGCGGAGACCCTGGAACAGGAGGGTGACTGATGTCTGCACTTTATTATTGCCGGCAGACGACCACTGCCTGCAAGGGCATACCGTACCCCAGTAAGACCCATCCTTATAGGTACGGCACCTCCGGCTGCGTTTATACCAGCGGTTGTGGGGTGTGTGCTTCCTTAATGGCGCTGCGCAATTCCACCACTCGAGTGTTCAATACCCGCCAGTGGACACACCGCTGCCTGGGTATGGGTGCCCGGGCAGCGGAAGGCACGGATATGGCCGTGGTGGCCCGGTATATGAAAGAAAAATACGGTCTGGACTACGCAATCACCACAGATATGGACCGGCTGGTGGCACATCTGAAACAGGGCTATAAGGGGATTATCAATGTAGGCGGCGGAGGTAAAATGCTCTTTTCCAACAGCGGGCACTATGTGCTGGCCGCAGGGATCGACAAAAACGGCAATTTAATTATTTTGGACCCGTATTGGTATGACGGCAAGTTCACTTTGACTGCCGCTCGCCGCAAATACACGCGCGTGAAAAACGGCAGAGAAGTGTATGTCCGCCCGGCTGACTTGAAAGGCGATGTGCTGTCCCTGTGGTTGTTTACCCCAAAGCGCGATGTGCGCCTGGCGTATTCCACACAGGATATACATTACCGCAAGTCTGCGCCCACGGCACCCACCGTAAAACCCGGCACATACCATTTGACAGCCGTGCGGGGGATCTACAAGGGCGCAGGCGCTGCCAGTGGGCGAAAAACCGTGGGGAAATTGACGGAGAACGGCAAAGCCCACGCTACTGCGTCTAATTCTAAAGCAGACGCATATCTGAAGAAAGGCACCGCCGTTACCCTGACGGATATTCGCTTGCTGTCCACCGGCAATCTGTGGGGGCATTGCCCCTCCGGCTGGCTTTGTATTTGGGAGAAGCGGGGAAATAAGACTTTCATCAAGTAGGCACAAAGAAAAAGGTGTGCGCAGTTGCGCACACCTTTTTTTGTTTTGGGCAAAAAAAGACACTCAACGCAAATGCGTTGAGCGCTTTTTGGAGCTGATAACCGGATTCGAACCGGTGACCTCGTCCTTACCAAGGACGTGCTCTGCCACCTGAGCCATATCAGCATATATTGGCGACCCGGAACGGGTTCGAACCGTCGACCTCCAGCGTGACAGGCTGGCGTTCTAACCAACTGAACTACCGGGCCAATTGGCTGTGTTGCGAGTTGTATTATAACCGCTACGAACGCACTTGTCAAGCACTTTTTGCAAATTTTTGAAAATATGGTGCTTTTGTTGAATCTCGATACCCTATGTAGTATAATAGAAACAGGTTCTGACTTGGAGGAACAAAGTATGCGATTGACTTCCGGTGCCTCGGACGGCACAAGAAATTATATAGTAGACGGTATTCGCTATGTGTGCGCCAATTTTAAAGAGCGGGCACCCGGCACCCATAGTGAGCGCAAAGCACAGTCTTTTCTGGCCGGTGAGCTGGAGCAGTGGGCGGACGATGTGCAGATAGAGAATTTTGATGTACACCCCCACGCCTTTATGGGTTGGATTCCGGCGGCCGGTGTGGTGGCGATGCTCTCCGTTCTGTTTTACTGGCTCACTTTTCGCGGCGTGGTGCACGGCGCTGCGCTGGCGGTGATTGCGCTGTTGCTTACCGTTTTGGCGGTGATTTGTTTGGTGGGGGAGTTTTTGCTGTATCGTGAATGCATTGATCCTCTGTTTCCAAAGAAAACCTCCCGCAATGTAATGGCGGTGCGCAAGCCCAGCGGAGAAGTCCGGCGGCGGATCATTTTTGGCGGACATACGGACGCAGCCAACGAGTGGACTTACTCTCTACACGGCGGGCTAAAAAGTCTGGCGCTGGTGATGGCCGGGTCTATTGGCGGGCTTCTGTTTGTGACCGTTTTTAACATGATTTGGCTTTGCAATGCCATTTTTGGCAGCGGTTACACCTCGGCCTTTTGGCTGGTGATGGGAGTGCTGGAGTTGGTGCTGGTGCCGTTTTTTGTTGCCATTCTATTTTTTATCAACTGGCGTGTGGTGGTTGACGGTGCGAACGACAATTTAAGTGCGGATTTTATCGCTATGGGTGTTCTGCGAGAGATGGCGGAGCAAGATGTTCGATTTGAGCACACGGAGGTTTGCGCGCTGCTCACTGGCTCGGAAGAGGCAGGACTGCGGGGAGCCCTGGCCTATGCCAAGCGGCATAAGAGGGAACTTCAGCAGGTGGAAACGGTATTTATCGCCATGGACACCATGCGAGAGATTGAACAGCTGCAGATCTACACCAGCGGCTGTACCGGTACCCAAAAGAATTCCAATGCCGTGGGCGAACTGATCTATGAAGCCGGGGAAAATTGCGGAATTGAAATGCGAGAGACCGACTTGTATCCCGGCGCCATTGACGCTGAGGGCTTTAGCCGCTATGGGTTGGAGGCCGCCGGCTTTTGCGGGGTGAACCACGACCCGCGTACATACTACCACACCCGGCTGGACACCCCGGATAATATCAGTGAGGCTTGTATCAATCTGTCGCTGGATATTTGCCTGGAGGCCGCCGGTCTGTATGACCGCTCCGGTGGGCTGGACGCCTTCCGTGAGGAGGGCAAAAAACGCTTTAAGCGCGGCCACAATTAAGTCGTTTTGCAGTGTGCCTGCCGTACCGGCACCGCTGCGAGTAATATAAGGGGGAACTGACTTATGCAAACCATTACACCTAACACCAGTTTGGCCCAGGTGATTCAAAATCCGCTGGGTCGGGATTTGCTGGAAAAAGTGCTGCTGAACTTCGGCTTTAAGCCGGAAGATTTTGAGCGCTCCGCATTGTCTAAGCTGAAAGTGAAAGCACTCAGCCCGCTTACCGGCGGCGTGATCAAAAAGAGCACGGTGCAGATGTTCTGCGATCTGCTGAACAGCGAGAGCAACGCCATTATTGCGCCGGACGACAGCCCCATTACGCCACAGTGGTGGAAAGAGGCTGTGTTTTACCAAATTTATCCGCGCTCTTTTAAGGATTCCAACGGCGACGGTATCGGCGACATTAACGGCATTATCGAAAAGCTGGATTATCTTAAGGACCTGGGGGTGGACTGCATTTGGTGCAGCCCCATGTACAAAAGCCCCAATGACGATAATGGCTACGACATTTCCGACTACTACGACATTATGGACGACTTTGGCACCATGGCGGATTTTGACCGCCTGCTTAGTGAAGTCCATCAGCGGGGTATGCGGCTGATCATGGACCTGGTGGTGAACCATACTTCCGACGAACACCCCTGGTTTGAGGCCGCCAAGCAGGATCGGCACAACAAGTACCATCAGTATTATATTTGGCGCCGGGATGACGGCAGCCACACCCCGCCTAACAACTGGGAAAGCCTGTTCTCCGGCTCCGCCTGGAACTATTATGAAGCGGTGGACAGTTGGGCTATGCACGCCTTTTCCAAAAAGCAGATGGACCTGAATTGGGAGAATCCGGCGGTACGCCACGATATTTATAGGATGATCAACTGGTGGCTGGACAAGGGCATTGACGGCTTCCGTATGGATGTGATCAACTTTATCTCCAAGTGGCCCAGTTTGCCGGACGGAGACCCGGTGGTGGGCAAGACGCTGGGCTTTTGCGGGGCGGAATTTTACTTCTACGGTCCCTGCCTGCACGCGTATTTGCACGAGATGAACCGCAACTGCTTTGGTCGCGGCGACAAGGAATATGTGACCGTTGGCGAGTGCGGCGGTTTGGGTATTGAGACGGCAAAGCTGACAACGGCAGATACCCGCCAGGAGCTGTCTATGGTGTTTAACTTTGACCACTTGGATAATCCGGGACATATGCGCTTTGACGAGTACCAGTATGATCTGCGTAAGGCGGTAAAGACCATACTCAAGTGGCAGGTGGAGTACACCAATCACTGCTGGCCTACGCTGCTGTTTGAAAATCACGACAACCCCCGGGTGACGTCTAAAGTGGACCCAACGGATACATACACCTCGGAGATCGCCAAGCTGTGCGCCGTGCTGGAAATGACTTTAAAAGGCAGCCCCTTTGTTTATCAGGGTCAGGAGCTGGGTATGACTAACACCCATTTTGACAGTATGGATGATGTGCGGGATGTGGAGAGCATCAATTTTTATAATAAGCTGGTGGCCAAGGGCAAAAAGCCGGAGAAAGCACTGCGGATCATTAACGGCGGCTCTCGGGACCACGGCCGAACCCCTATGCAGTGGACGGCAGAGCCGGGCGCCGGGTTTACCGACGGCACCCCTTGGATCGGAATCAACAAGAATGCCGTGCGCGTGAACGCTGCCGATGAGGCAAAGGTGCCGGACAGCGTGCTCAACGACTTTAAGCGGCTGATTGCTCTGCGCCACGCCAATCCGGCGCTGGTGTACGGCGACTTTACTCAATTGTGCCCGGAGAATAAGAATGTGGTTTGCTACAAGCGTACCTTGGACGGCAACACTTTCTTTGTGGAGCTGAATCTGACCGGTGAGCGGCAAAATCGTCCTTATGACCCGGTTGGTTTCCAACGCTTGTATTCCAACTACCACGACCACCGGGATGTGCTGATGCCCTTTGAGGCCAACGTGTATTTGGCAGAGGGAGAGGCCAAGGCTTGATGCGGGACTGGCACATTCACCTGGAGCGGGGTCCGTACACCGTAGAGTGGGCGGAGCAGTTTGTCCGCCGGGCGGAAAAACTGGAAATTCGCGAGATCTGCCTGTTAGAGCACTCGGTGCGTTTTTTTGAGTTCCACCCCACCTTTGCGCAGGCGCGGGCGTACAACGATTATCAGCAACATTGGTTTGACGAAAAAGTGCAGACCGCCCGCCATTTGGACGAATTCAAGCGCTTTGGCGATACTTTGCGGGCAAAGAATTACCCGGTGAAGATCAAGTTGGGGCTGGAGATTTGCTTTTTTCCACAGCACGCAGATGTGATCGAGCAGGTAACCCGAGATGGATATTTTGACCTGCTGCTGGGCAGCATCCACTGGATTGATAACTGGACCTTTAACCAGCGGAAGAACCAGTGGCAGGGCAGGGATGTAAACGCACTGTACCGCCGGTATTTTGAGTTGCAAAATCAGGCGGCAGACAGCGGTCTGTTTGACATTTTGGCCCACTCGGACCTGATCCGTTGCTTCGGATTTACTCCGGATTTTGACTTAACAGAGCAGTATAAAACCCTGTGCCAAAAGGTAAAGGCACAGGGTATGCTGCTGGAGATGAACGGCGCCAAGGGCCCGGGACTGTACCCGGACTTTTTAGCTGTCGCCAAGGCTTGCGGCGTGCAGTTCTCTGCCGGGTCAGACGCCCATTGTCCGGTAGATGTGGGCAAAAACTTGCCTGCCATCTATCGCCGACTGGCAGAGGGCTAAATGCCGTAGATCCCGCTTTGTTCGTCTAAGAACCAGGGGATTTTCGGCGGGTAAAAAGTAAATAACATAAACAGCGCACTGACTGCAAGGAGTATGAAAATACCTGCGGTTTGTGCGCTTTTTCCTTGCAGTTTGCCGTTGCGTGTCAGCACAGCGTCTATCCAAAAAGCGCTGCCTACGCCCAGAATAAAGGAAATAATATCCAGCGCCATAACATCTCTGCCGATGATCCCCTTATAGGTGAAGAACAAGGCGGTGATCACTCCAACGCCGGTAAGGGCGCCCGCACAGTGCCGCGCCCAGGCGCCCTGTTGACCCTTGGTGCTTCGCAGAGTGATCAGGCACCACAGGAGAAAGGGGAACCACAGAAGTTTGAGATGCTCCCAGGGGCTTTCGTTTACCGGGCACACCAGCGCCACCAGGCGGTTGTCTCCGGTCCATTGGTAGATAAAGTGCCACAAGGTGCCCACAATGCTCACAAAGGCAAATCCGCACCATTGCAGCCCGGTTTTGTTCCTCATACAATCACCGATAGAAGTGTATGCAAATTTTGGGGCTATTATACAGTGGGAACAGTGTTGTGAGCAGATGAAATAAGTATTGATCGTAGGGCGGGGGCTTGCTCCCGCCGTTTTTGACCGGACTGTTTCTCCCAAATTTGCCATAATGCAAATTTGGAGCAGCTTGTCGTGGTTCCAGTCCAATTCAAAAAAACAAAAAGAACGGAGCACATAAGGCAGTATACCATTTTGGTTGGACTTCAAGGTTGCGCAACCTGCTACGAAACAGTCCACCGGACTGTTTCTTCCAAATTTGTCTTCGCCAAATTTGGAGCAGCTTGTCGTTGGTTCGAGTCAATAAATAGTGAAAGAAAAGCCGATACGCAGAAGCGTATCGGCTTTTCTTTGGCTCCCCAAGTTGGACTCGAACCAACGACCCTGCGGTTAACAGCCGCATGCTCTACCAACTGAGCTATTGAGGAATATCAACACTCATAGTGTAGCAGAATTGGCAGGGCGTGTCAATAGAGAATTTGCGCTATTTTTCATTCTTTTTGCCGAACAGGCGGCGCTGCAAGGGCTGCATGATCCGATTATAAACAGGAATCAAAAGGCTAAAGATTACCAGCACCTCCGCAAAGAGCAGCAAGGCGTACAGCCAATTATATGCCGTGGTGCCCACGGTCATCACTTTGCCCAGCAAACAGGGCAGGGGGTATGCCCAGAGGAAGAAGTGAAAAAGATAAATAAACAGTGTGTTCCGCCCCAAATACTCTAAATAGCGGCTTTGCAGGCAGTTTGACAATGCCGCAAAGAACAGACAGCCGCTAAGTGCACTCACCACCATGGGCACCAGCTCGCCATAGTAAGAATATGCCATCACCAGCCCGTGGCCGTTGATGTGCAGATTGAGTAACCCAAAACCAACGGAAGGCACTATGAACAGTAAACCGGGTGCTTTTAATTTTAACACACTTTCTCGCAGCAAATACCCTACGGCCATAAAGAACACAGCCACCATGCCGTCTGTGTAGCGCCAAAACATCGCGGCGGAGTCACGGAAAAAGTGCGCATAGGCATATCCGGCAAGCAGAGAAATCAGCGCAGCCAGAAACAGCGGCGTGCGCTTGCCTTTTGTCCATTTCAGCAAGAAGTAGAACAGTATCTCAGCAACAAAAAAGCAGTAGATAAACCAAGCTCTGCCGGTGTATTCATTCATATTCGGCAGTCCGCTGACAGCGCCCAGCAAGAACGATTTGACCGGAAATGCAACGCCTCTTATCACTTGCTTGGCCACGCCTACTGCAGCGCAGCACATCAAATACAGCAAATAGGGCAGAAGCAGATAGACACATTTCTTCTTTAGAAAAGCACCGAATTTAGGCTGCTTGGCGCTGAAAGTCAGCCCGGAGGCAAAGAAAAACAGCGGCATAAAGTAGGATCCGATCCAGCCGTTCACCACGGTTGGCAATGCCTCCGTATGGTACAGGATCACCGAGCAAATGCCCAGTGCCTTGAGTATATCTACGCTGCCGATCCGCTTAGCCATCCCGGTTACCTGCCTTTCTGCTTCCACTATACCATAAACGGCTGCAATTTCCAAGTGGTACAAGTTGCTTTTTTGCCTTGCCGTAAGGTCGGGGGTGTGCTATACTACTTGCAAAGATTAAAAAGGGGGTGTCTGCTTGCAGAACCCATTGTCTATATTGCCTACCCGGCTGCTGCCCTGGTTTGCCCAGAACGCCCGCCCGCTGCCTTGGCGGCAGGACCGCCGGCCGTACCATGTGTGGCTGTCGGAAATTATGCTGCAACAAACCCGCGTAGAGGCGGTTTGGAACTATTATTTGCGCTTTCTTGCCGCTTTGCCTACGGTGGAGGATTTGGCTGCCGCGGAGGAAGACAAGCTGCTCAAATTGTGGGAAGGTCTTGGGTATTATAATCGCGCCCGTAATCTGCAAAAGTGCGCCCGGGTGATCGTTAATGACCTGCACGGTGCATTCCCTACGGATTATGACGGCTGGCTGGCGCTGCCGGGAATTGGGCCGTATACCGCCGGAGCGGTGGCGTCCATCTGCTTTGATTGCCCGGTGGCGGCGGTAGACGGTAATGTGCTGCGGGTGATTACCCGTTTTACGGAAAATGCGGCCCCCATTGACTTGCAGACCACAAAAGCCCGGATCAAAGCAGATCTGGAGCAGGTGTACCCGGCAGGGGCTTGCGGTACTTTCACGCAAGCGCTGATGGAATTGGGCGCCTGCGTTTGTACGCCAAAATCGCCGAAGTGTTCGGTTTGTCCCTTAGGCGATGTGTGTGCCGCCAATATTTCCGGTAGCCAGATAGATTTTCCGGTAAAGTTGCCTAAGCGGGCGAAGCGGCACCAAAACCGTACGGTGTTTTTTTTGACCTGCGGAGACAGAGTGGCCCTTTCCAAACGAGGCGATAAGGGGCTGCTGTCCGGTCTGTGGCAATTGCCCGATACAGACGATTTTTTGAACGAGGGGTCAGCCATTGCTTACTTGCAAAATGTTGGTTTGGAGCCGCTGGAATTGCAAAAGATTGTGCATGCAAACCATGTTTTCACGCATATTCACTGGGATATGCGCTGCTATTATATGACCGTGCGGGAGGCCGCCGGAAGTTACACCTGGGTGCCGCTGGAAGAAGTGCGGCGGGACTATGCGCTGCCTACGGCTTATCGCCAATTTTTTGAGGTAGAAGATGACCACTGATTTTATACACGGCAGACCGATGAAACAGATCGTCCTGTTTTCGCTGCCGATTATGCTTAGCTCCCTTTTGCAATACACTTACAATATGGTGGATAATATTATTGTCGGTCGCTATGTGTCTACGAACGCACTGGCCGCCGTAGGCAATATTGCGCCCATCAGCAGTTTTGCCATCGGCGCTGCATTCGGACTTACCGCCGGCTTTACCATACCGGTGGCCCAGTGCTTTGGTGCCGGGGATCAAGAGGAAACCAATCGCCAGGCCGGTAATGGTATCGGTTTGTCGCTGATTACAGGTGTGCTGTTTTCCGCGCTGGCGCTGCTGGTTCTGTACCCGATGCTGGGGTGGATCCATACCCCGAAAGAGATCTATGACTTGTCTGTGCAGTACGCGGCAATTATGTACCTGGGTGTGCCGGCACAGCTGCTTTACAATGTGTTTACCGGTATTGCCCGCAGCGTTGGGGACAGCAAAAAGCCCCTGTTGTTTTTGCTGATCAGCGTGGCTGTTAATCTGGTGTTGGACCTGCTTTTTGTGGCGCATTTCGGTTGGGGCGTGGCAGGCGCCGCTTGGGCAACTTTGATCTCTCAAATCGTGGCAGCTGTGTCTGCTGGGATTTATGTGTTCCGGGGCATACCGGTTTTGCAGCTGAAAGCGCGTATGCTGGTACCTACCGCTAAGCGTACCCGCCGCCAGCTGGCACTGGGCATTCCGGTATCCTTGCAGTTTACCATTACCAGTATCGGTTCTATGATTTTGCAAAGCGCCGTGAACGGCTTTGGCGCCAATGTGGTGGCGGCGTTTACTGCCGCCGGTCGGGCGGAAAGCATCACCAATATTCCTATGAGCAATCTGGCGGTGGCTGCGTCAACCTTTGTGGCCCAGAATTACGGCGCCGGGCAGTATCGGCGAATTCTCACCACCGTGCGCAAGGTGTTTGTGGTGGATCTGGGGTTGTCTATTCTCTGCTCCCTGGTACTCTTTTTCGGCGGAGAGCAGATCGTGGGTCTGTTTATGACGGATTATAACAGCCAAATTGTGTACGCTGCAAAAGAATACCTGTTTGCCATCTCCCTGTGTTACAGCTTGGTCAGCGTACTGTTTGTGCTGCGTAATACCCTGCAAGGGCTGGGCTGTACCTATGCAAATGCAGTGGCAGGCGCCGGAGAGTTAATAGGCAGAATCGCCGTTTCGTATCTTTTTACACCGCTGTTTGGGTTCAAAGCTGTCTGTTTTGCCGGTCCTGTGGCCTGGCTACTTGCAGACCTGCCCCTAATTGTGCTATACTGGAGGAAAGCCAAGCAAATGCGTAAGTTGTCAAATCAATAAGGGGGATTCATAATGACTTATTACATTGCTATGGGCATCGGCGTGGCCGTTTCGTTGGCCTTCGTCTTTGTCCGCTCCGGGGGGAACTCTGTTCGAAACCTGATTTTCAAATCCGTGTCCAGTCTGTTCTTTATGCTGTCGGCGGTGTTTGCTGTGATCGAGAATTACACCAATGCTGCCCAGTATGGCTCGCTGATCATTATGGGCGGTGCCTTGGGACTTGTGGGCGACATTCTGTTGGATTTGAAAGGGGTTTACAAAAAGGACGCCAATAATTATCTAAAAGGCGGTTTTATCTTCTTTCTGATCGGTCATGTGTTTTATACCGCGGCCTTGATCCATTTTACCAAGCTGGATTGGTGGAAGGTTCTGATCAGCGCCGCAGTTGCTATTGCCGTTGGCGCAGTGATGATCGCTACCGCCAACATCATGCGGGTGCATTATGGCAAGTATCGCCGCATTGTATTCTTTTATGTGTGCTTTTTGATCATGACCAATGTCACCGCTGTTTTCGCCGCCTTTACTACCGGCGAAAAGTCCATGATTCTTATGGCTATCGGTGCAACGCTCTTTACCATTTCGGACGCGATTCTCAGCAATACCTATTTCGGTCGCGGGTTTGACGGCGGCATTTGGCTGTTCCTGAACCACTTTACCTACTACGCCGGACAGTATTTGATCGCTTCCTCTGTGTTCTTCTTTGGCAAATAATATCACTGCTTTTTGGCTCCTCTTGTGTGCAAGGGGAGCCGTTATTTTTTTCAAGGGGCGGGGGCTTGCTCCCGCTGTTAGGGTCGCCGAATTTGGTGTGGTTTTGACCCTCCGATTTTGCCAAACTTGCATTTTTTCTTCAAATGGCGTATAATATTATGCGTTTGAGTAACCGCTCAAAGGGGGAACTTTTATTTCTATTCAGAAAAAGAAATTAGCTGCGGCTGCCGTTAGTGCTTGCCTGATCCTGTGCAGCACCGCGCCGGCACTGGCTTCGCCTGTTGCCGTTGCTACGGCGCAGACCCAGATTGCGCCCGGTCCTGCCTTGCCGGTGAACATTATGAATACCGAGCAGCAGACGAATGCGGTGCACGCCAAAATCAAGGTCACCGACCTGACCGGCAAGCATGCCACCCTGTTCTGGGACAGCGGCAGTCCCTTTGCCATCTACAATGTGTACCAGTATGATTACATTCTCAAAAGCTGGAGCCTGCGTACGCAGGTGCGGGTAAATACGGTGGAATTGACGGACCTGACCCCGGCCATGTTCTATAAATTCAAGATCACTGTGCCCGGCAGTGACGTTCTCCAGGAGAGCACCGTGGGGGAGACGGATTTTTATACCCGACCCTCTGCCAGTAAAATGGAGCTGTCTGTTTCAGGCGCCACAGAGGTGACCGTGAAATGGAGCACCAAGCATTCTCCGGCCTACTATGAACTGTACCGTGCGGATAAGAACGGCAAGTACAAAAAAATCGCCAAAATCAGCGGCAAAAAGCGCACTTTTACCGATGTAGATGTGTCGCCCAAGACCGCGTATTCTTACAAGATTCGAGGCGTGGTGGAAAACAGGGAAACCAAGACCAAAAGTCGCTTTTCCCACCCGGTAACGGTGAAAACTGCCAAGACCCTGAAGCTGCCGAAAGTCTCCGGTGCCTGCAAAACCTACGCTTATTATGATGCGGTGACGGATAAAACTTCGCCTGCCTATGCGGTGCTGAATTCCGGCACCTACCGGGGCGTAACCTACAAGACCACCACCGACGAGAACACCGGTATTCGTATGGTAGGGGAATATTATTGCGCCGCCCTGGGCACCTTTTACGGTACCACCAAGGGCACCAAATATAAGGTCACCCTGGACACCGGCAAAACCTTTAAGATCATTTTGTGTGATACCAAATCCAACCGCCATACGGACAAAAAGCACCAGTACGCCAAGAAGAATAAAGATGTGGTGGAGTTCTATGTGGACCGCACCAAGATCCCCGCAGGGGTCAACGGCAATTATAACCGCTTGGAGCCGTTTCATGGCAAAATTCAGTCCATCGAGCTGTTGACGGAATGGAATAGTGCAGAATCATAAAGGCATCAAAAAAGCACCCGATTGGGTGCTTTTTTAGTGGTTAAAATGATGCTTGAATTACAGAATTCCCTTGCGGCCGGCAGGGTGCACCCTGTTTTAATCACCACTGTTTCGTTAAATGTCTATTCGTTCAAAAAAAGCTTGTATTTTGTAAAAATCGGTTGACATTCCATATATTAAAATATATAATACCCAATGGAAAAAGGAGGAGTGGGTGAATTATGCCCATTTCTCCTGCTTTTATATCCTGCGGCGCCGAGGGCGCTGCGCAAACTGGAGCGTGAATCTTTATGGCAAAAAAATGGACAGCTGTGCTGATGGCCATTCTCATGGTGCTTACCGCATTTCCGGTGACCACCGCGATGGCAGCCGGCAGCAGCGAGGCAAGTAAGCCGGCAGACGGTACGACCCAGGGTCGTCCCTTTGTCAGCGATAATCCGTCCCATTGGTACCGTATTCCCAGTATGGTTACCCTGGATGACGGTACTGTCGTTGCAGCCGCTGATGCTCGTTGGAACGGCGGTATGGACGGCGGCGGTAACGATGTGATCACCGCGCGTTCTACGGATAACGGCGACACTTGGTCTTACACATGGGCCGGCTATTACGGCGATAACGGCAATGTGTTTAACAAGGCGTCTACCAGTTATTGCGACAGCAATATTGCAACTGACGGCAAGAACCTGTATATGCTGTCTACCTTCTTTGCTTCCGGCGTTGCCATTAACGGCAGTTCTGCGAACGCACAGCCTTCTAAGGACACCGGTTTGGACAGTCAGGGTCGTCTGCTGCTTGCTCGTAACGGCGGCAGCTATGACTATTATGTGGGCGCGGTAGGTGCAGACGGCTATGCCAGCATTTACAGAACCAGCGACAGCACGGTTGTCAGCGGCTATAAGGTGAACGGCGAGTTTGAGCTGTTTAAGAATGACGCTTATGTTGGCTGTGTTTGGTATTCTAACTGTGAGTTCCAGGCCAAGAAGTGCCAGTACCTGTTTTTCCGTACTTCCACGGACGGCGGCAAAACCTGGAGTGCGCCCTCCCTGGTGAATGCCAGAAAGAGCGGCGAGAAGTTCTTGGGCGCAGGCCCCGGTCGTGCCATCGTAACGGATGACGGCACCATTTGTATGCCGGTTTATGTATACGGCGACAATACTTGGGGCTCCGGCGACGCTTCTCAGGCAACCAGCTTTATTTACAGTAAAGACCAGGGCAAGACCTGGAGCCGTACGGCGAACTTTACCAGCACCGGTTGGGGCGGCAGCGGTTGGTCCAGTGAGGCGCAGCTTGTAGATTTAGGTAACGGCGTTGTGCGCTGCTTCTACCGTAACGGTAAAAAGAAAATTCGGTACTGCGATGCCACCTGGAACGGCTCTGGCTATCAGTGGGGCGATGTGGTAGATACCGGGATTGACATTTGGGGTAACTGCCAGCTGTCTGCCGTTATGTATCCCTATCTGATTGACGGCAAGCGTGCCATTCTGGTTTCTTCTCCCTCCTCAACAGAGGGTCGTAAAACCGGTGCCATCTTTACCTTGCTGCTGAATGACGACAATACTGTTTCTACCGAATATGCCAAAAAGACCATTACCGCAGAAGGCGCAACCTTTGCTTACTCTTGCTTGACGGTGCTGAAAGACGGCCGTGTGGCAGATTTGTACGAGACGGACGCATGTGATTTTACCTATAAGGTTTATGATATTGAAACGCTTACCGGTATGGATGTTGATGTTCCCACCACAACGGACATTCAGATGAATGTGGGTCAGAAGAAGACCTTAACCTTCTCTGCGCAGAATGTGAATAACTCTGCAAGCGATATTGTGTCTTTGTCTGCTGCGAAGGAAGTACCCGGTGCTACCGCCAATAAGGCAACGGATGTCAGTTACAGCGGCGATTCCGTTTCTGTAAAGCGTGCTTTGTACACCTTTACCTCTACCGGTACAGAGTACACCATTGCCCACGCAGGTATGTACTTAAGTGTGGGTACAAACGGTAAGGCCGGCTATCCCGGTGCGTCTACGCCTGCCAATGTTACATTGCGTGCAGTAGACGGCGGCTTCCAGCTGTTGCAGGATGGTCATTACGGCCTGTATTTCCAGCAAAAGGATTCCGATGGCAATGTGGTGAATCACTTTGAGCGGTGGGACTTTACCGGCAAGGGCAAGAACGATCAGGACGAGGCCGAGGTATTGGCCGCCACCACCTTCCAACTGTATCGCAGAATCCGCACCGGCGAGACTGGCAGCACGGAGCTGCCCGGCTATATTCAGGTGAATACCGTGGATGACGGCGAGGAATATTTGATTGTCTATCACGGTTCGGACGGTTATTTCCTGCTGAATCCCTCTACTTCTACAACGAATATGTATGCCCATTGCTTAAAGGCAAACGGCGGCAGCACCATTGACGGTTATAATGTTACCGTTACTGCCAACGCAGTAGGTAACGCTGTGGTGCAGGCAGGACGGAATACTTATAATATTACGGTTGTGGACGGCGACTTGGCTGTGACCGGTGTGGTTAAGTATGACCCGGTAATTTATACTCACGGTGACGCTTCCGGTAAGGGTCAACCGTATATGTATTGTGGTTCCTTGATTTCCGACGGCTCTCAAGCCGGCGAAAAAGAGACTCGTTATACGGTTAGTGACAGCCGTTATACCATTACCGGTATTCAGTGCGTGGAGGATCCTGCTGCGGATATTAAGTATGCGGATGGTAAGCTGAGCGGTACTTTGCATATTGCAGATACGGTTGAGTATGCAAATTATAACAAGGGCGAGACGGTTACCATTGAGACCAATCTGACGGATGCAGACGGAAATATTTGGACCCAAACCGATAAGTTGTATGTGGCTTCTAACCCGGTAGCAGGGCACACAATCGGCACGCAGCAGATGTGGGGTAACTGGGGTAATCATGTTAATATGTTACCACTGATTTATGTTGCTGAAAATTCTTACGGCAACACGGACAGAAAAACTTATACCGGAACGCATCAGATTTGTAATGCATACAATGTTGAGGATGCCAACGCTCTTGTTTATAAAAAAGACACAACTTCTATCGGCAATTTGTTGAGTTCTTCTGCCGGAGACAAGCTGGCTGGATTAGGTGACAATAATAATTCAGGTGGCTCAACCGGAAGTCAAAGTAACTTATTAGAGGTTAAGGATAGTTCAACTGTTTCTGCGTATTATTATTATGATATGAGTTCTAATACCAACATGGGTATTACGCGGAATAATTCCGATGGTACAAGCTTCTCTTTGAAGTTGGGTATTACTCCAATTTCTGTTTCGGGCGGCAATGCGGATGGTGCTGCTATCGACTTTCCTTCTAACGACAAATTGAATTATTTTACAGGTAGTGGATTTACTGCGGATAGAGTTTATTTTGATTCCTATTCTCTTGGTGTTGCACCAAAGCAGTACGAGACCATTACCGGCACAACAAATGTTACTGCAAATAATACTGCAACGATGTCAGGCGTTGCGGAACTTCAAGCCCACTTGAATACTACATTCAAGTCCGCAGGAACTAAGAATGTAACCAACTGGTTAAATCTTGGTCTGAATTTTCAGGTCAAGGTCTGCAACAAGAGCAACGAGCGTACGCCGTATAATGAAGCGGTGAGCAAGGTGCGCGTGTCCACGGACTACACCAAGGCGTCTTGGGACAAGTACACCACTGCGCTGCTGAACACAGAGGCCTACCTGAACAATTACACCCTGCTGACCACGGACGAAACCACCCAGGATGTGGGCACGGTTTTGAATTCTACTTATACCGGCCTGACCAAGCGTGCCGACTTTACGGAGCTGGAAAAGGTGGTAGAGCAGAACAAGGCGGCTTATGACAAGGGCTTTGCCGGCAATGTAACCGATACAGACCAGAATAAGTACACGGTGGACAGCTGGCAGAACTTTGAGAACGCCTATAAAGCCGGTGCGGATCTGCTGGCGCAGTATCCGGAAAAGGGCAGAAACAATGTGGCAGGCTTTACCGTAGGTCCCGATTCTGCGGAAAAGACCACCCAAACCCAAATTGACGAAACCGCAACCCAGCTGAAAAACTCCGGCCTTGTGGTTGCTGCTGACGCCAGCGCCTATGAATCTGCCCGCAGCATCAGCGCCACCATCGACCGCACCGCGTTCCCGGACGGCGGTACCGCTATTACCAACACGGTAACCAACGGCAACAGCACCATTTATAAAGCCTACAACGGCAAGGATTATGTGAATGTGCCTGCTACGCGACAGGGCACGGTAGACGGTTTTACTACGGATTTGCTGAGCAATATGAATGTGGGTGAGTCTTCTGAAAGCGGTCGCACCTTCAGTGTTGTTTGCACCGTCAATGGCAATCCCTTTGAAACCAAGGAGCAAAAAACGCTGTACCACTACGGCACCATTGCCCATTTGGATTTCTCTGCTTACAAGTCTCAGGATACCGTTTGCGTTGTGCATACGGCAACCGGCGATACAAAGATCGACCTTGCCAAGTGCAATTATCAGTTGTCGCTGCTGGTGCAGCAGGATACCACCATTACGGTTACCACTGCCACCAAACCCAATGTGATTGTTGCCGACTACTTTGGCACGATTTTAGGCGCATTTGAGGGCGCCACCAGCGTAACCGTAAAAGGCAACACCGTAACGGTGGGCAATACAGTGATTACCGCCAAGGATTCTCCCAAGTACACCTTTACCGGATGGACTTGGAGCGAAGGCACCCATGCGGTTCCGGCGGGTCAGGTTGCGCAGATTGTACAGAAAGGTACACCCACCGGTGTGGATGTGAAGTACACCGTCAGCAACAGCGGTACGGCTGCCAACGCCTTGATTAACGGCGCTACCCAGTACACCGCACCCGGTATCAACAAACCCTTAGAGCTGACCTCTGACAACGCAGCGTACTGGACCCGTACCGTAAACGGTGTGGAGACCTTGGCTTCCTACGAGCAGAATGTTACCTTGTTCAGCGCCAATACGGATACCACTTACACGGCATACGCCAGCTTAAACGATCTGCCCAAAAATTTGCAGGAGCAGGCAGAGAGCGGCACGCCGGCTTTGAATGGCGTAGGCTTCTTTGCAGACAACAAGTTTACCATGTCCTGTGATTATTCTGCCGGTGCGGATGTGACCGTCTTGGAGGTGGGTGTAATTTACTCCGCCACTAAGAATGGAAAGGACACCCTTGTGAAGGGCGGCGGCGACGATGTGAAAACGGTTGTGTCCCGCAATGTTGCCAACTGGACAGGCAGTCCCAATTCCGGCACCTTTACCATGACCAAGAAGGGCAGCGATACGGGCAGCCATTATATGCGTATGTATGTGAGCTACCGTACTTCCCGTATGAACACCCAGGTACCCTTTGTGGTTTATGGTGATATTTATCAGTGCGTAAACGGCGTTGTTACCGCAGTGAACTAAAGAAGGAGGACAATAGAATGAAAGCATACGATACTCCGACTTTAGATGTAGAGTGGTTCACCGCCCAAACAGCACTGAGCCAGAGCACCACGGACCCGGATAAAGAAAATCCCGGCACGGAGTTCTAATCTAAGCATAGAAAACACCCCCGACCAAACGGTCGAGGGTGTTGTTTTTGTTCAATACCGGGTTTAGCCGTTCACCACGTTCTGCGGTTTGCCGTCTAAGTAAGCGGCAATATTCGCTTGCAGAATGCCAAGCAGTCTGGCGCGGGTCTCGTAGGCCGCCCAGGCAATGTGGGGGGTGATGCGGCAATTTTTTGCGTGCAGCAGAGGGTTGTCTGTTGCCGGCGGCTCGGTAGAGAGCACATCCAGCCCGGCGCCTGCCAGTTTGCCGCTGTTTAACGCTTGCGCCAATGCATTCTCATCCACCACCGGTCCTCGGCTGGTGTTGATAAAGATCGCGCCGTCTTTCATCTTGTCAAAGGCCGCCGCGTTCATCATACCCTGGGTGTCCGGTGTCAGCGGACAGTGGCAAGTGATGATGTCACTGTTTGTCAGCACCGTATCCGCATCTGCAAATCGGGTGCTGTGCAGCCCGTCAAGGGGCTTTTCGTGCGGGGTGCACACCAGCACTTGCATACCGAATGTTTCTGCAATCTGCGCCACTCTGTGCCCGATTGCGCCAAACCCAAAGATGCCCAAGGTTTTGCCGTCTAATTCCATCAGCGGTGTTTTCCAAAAACAAAAGTCCGGGCAACGGCACCATTCACCGTTTTCTACCGCCTGTGTATGCACTGCAACCTGGTTGGTAAAGGACAGGATAAAAGCAAACACCAGCTGCGCCACCGCATTGGTGGAGTAAGCGGGAATGTTGCACACGGTAATACCCAGCTCCTTGGCTGCCGCACAGTCTACCACATTGTAGCCGGTGGATTGCAGCCCGATGTATTCCAGCTCCGGGCGCAATGCTTCCAGCGTTGCACGGTCAAGGACGGTTTTGTTGATAATCAGCAAATTTGCGCCTTTGGCGCGTTCTACCACTTGGTCTGCCGTTGTACGGTCATAGACCTTATAGTCGCCATAGTTGCCCATCCAGTCCCAGCTTTGGTCGCCGGGGTTGGTTGTATAGCCGTCTAAATTTACAATTTTCATAAAATCACGCCTTTCTGTCCAAATTATAACCCAGTCCGTCTTAAAATGCAACCGGTACTTGCGCCGGGCACGCCGGGCGGTTATAATAATAAGCAAGGACGCACCCGCATAGTATGTACGGGTGATTTTTGTGAAGCGTATTTTTCCCGCTGCGCTGTGCGTGGCGTTTGTGTTTGTGACCTGCCTGTCTCTGCAAGTGCTGTTGCGGCAGTCTGTGCCTTCGGCGGTGCAGTACCCCAAGGCGCGCTACAATTTGGTCATCGACCCGGGTCACGGCGGCATGGATGTGGGCACGGTGGCGGCGGACGGCACGGCAGAGAAAGAGATCAACCTGGCCATTGCTCGGGATTTGTATGCTTTTGCGGTGATCAGCGGCATACCCGCCTCTATGACCCGCACCGGGGACTACCTGGTCTACAAGGCCGGAGACGACAAAAAACGCTCAGATTTGTATAACCGTTTTGACTATATTAACAGCGTGGATAACGCGGTGCTGGTTTCTATTCATCAAAACCATTTTGCCGATACCTCCCAGTGGGGGATGCAGATCTGGTACACGGTGAACGATCCGTTGAGCAAGGCACTGGCTGCTCATATTTTAGCTTATGACAAGCAGCACTTGCAGCCGGGGAATCGTCGGGAGAACAAGCCGTCGGACGACAGCTATTATCTGCTTTATAAAGCCAAAGTGCCCTCCGTGATGGTGGAGTGCGGCTTTATGAGCAATGTAAAAGAAAATAATCAGTTAAAACAGGATGTTTATCGGCGCCGCGTGGCCTTTTGCATTTTGGCAGGGCTTAGCGACACCATGAAAACAGGGGAGTTACCGTAATGGCAAAACAGAGGAGTATGTATATTTGCAGCGAATGCGGCTACGAGAGCGGCAAGTGGTATGGCAAGTGCCCTGGCTGCGGCGAGTGGAACACCATGAATGAGGAGACCCCGGCAGTCAAATCCACAGGCACCAAGCGCAGCAGCGGCGGTTATGCCTCGCGACCGTTGAAACGTTTGTCAGAAATTACAGAAGATGTGGAGCGGCGTATTTCCACCGGTATTCATGAGTTTGACCGGGTGCTGGGCGGCGGTATCGTAGAGGGCAGCCTGGTGCTCTTAGGTGGCGATCCGGGTATCGGTAAATCCACCATTTTGCTGCAAGCCTGTCAGCACTTGGGACAGCACCATACCATTCTCTATGTGAGTGGCGAGGAGTCTGCCAATCAGATCAAACTGCGTGCCAATCGGCTGGGTGTGACTACGGACAGTCTATACATTTTGGCAGAGACGGATGTGGGCAGTATTGCAGAGACCATTCGCAGCGAAAAGCCGGACATTGTGATCATTGACTCCATTCAAACCATGGTGTACGATCAGGTGACTTCTTCTGCCGGATCCGTGACCCAGGTGCGGGAGTGCACCAATATTTTTATGCACACGGCCAAAACCTACGGTATTCCTATTTTTGTAGTGGGCCATGTGAACAAGGACGGCGCCATTGCCGGTCCTAAGGTGCTGGAGCATATTGTGGATACGGTGCTGTACTTTGAGGGCGAGCGGAACTACTCTTACCGTATTCTCCGAGGGGTGAAGAACCGCTTCGGCTCCACCAATGAGATCGGCGTGTTTGAAATGACCCAAGAGGGGCTTTTGGAGGTGGAAAATCCCTCGTTGATGATGCTCTCCGGTCGTCCGAAGAACGCCAGCGGCACCTGTGTGGCCTGTGTCATGGAAGGATCCAGACCGATTTTGGCGGAGGTGCAGGGATTGGTAACGGCAACCGGCTTCGGCACGCCCCGGCGTATGAGCACCGGCTTTGATTTTAACCGTATGGCAATGCTCATTGCGGTATTGGAAAAGCGGGCGGGCTTTTTCTTCAACACCATGGACGCTTATATCAATGTGGTCAGCGGTCTGCGGTTGGACGAACCGGCGGCGGATCTGTCTGTGGCAATGGCGCTGGTGTCCTCGCTGAAGGACGCGGTGATCGGCGACAAAGTGCTGGCTTTTGGCGAGATCGGCTTGGCAGGCGAAATTCGCGCTGTCAGCCATTGCGAACAGCGCGTGCAGGAGGCCGGTCGCCTGGGCTTCCAGCGCTGTGTGATCCCATTCCATAATTACAAATCCCTGTCCAGGGACCTTAAAAAAGAATTGGATATTGTGCCGGTGCGCACCGTTCGCGACGCATTCAGTGCCTTGACGGTGAAAGAGTGATATTGGACATAACAAAGGACCTTGCTGTAGCAAGGTCCTTTTGTTTTTTATCGGCATAATAAAAAAGCCACTGTAATCGAAATTACAGTGGACTTGGTGGAGCATAGGGGATTCGAACCCCTGACCTCCACACTGCCAGTGTGGCGCGCTCCCGGTTGTATCGGTTACATACCCCCGCAAACCGGGCAAAAGAGCGTTCAATACATGGGAAACTTTGTTAGTGGATTTGGTCGTTAAAACTCTATGTGAATGTACGGGATTTGATCTGCAGCCATATTGGCAATATAGCCCAAGCGATTTAGCGCAATAGAGAGTGCATCGGAAATGATGAGAAGTCTCTTTACCATTGCTCGGGTATAGTGGGAAGTTTCCTTTGATTCTGAATTAATAACACCAATAACATTTCCTTGAAATTTTATTGGTATGACTAATTCTGATTTGGTTCGTCCGACTGCTTGAAAATATTTTGAATCTTGATTGGTATCCGCAACATTTATAACATTGCCCGTTGCGAACGCATTTCCCATCAGCCCTTCCATAACGACAAGACGATATCGCTGTTTGGTTTCTGAAATATTATCAGCAAACACAACTAGGCCGGATTGGTGACTGGATATCTTGACGGTCAGAGCTATCTGATTGTAGTCAGTTAGTGTGCTTTCCCAAATTTCCATTAGAGCTGTCGTTAATAACTCGGGAAATGTTCTGCATTTTGTAAATAATCTAGATTCCCATCCAGGAAAGATCCACTGTAAGATATCTGCAAATCTATCCATGTATAGTTCGTCAAAGCATCTTCCTCTGCTTTTGACTAGGTAATCTAAGAATATGCTGATGTCTTTTCTGTAAATCTGTCCAAATTCCCTCAGTTCATCAGAAGCTTTAGAAGTTGCTTCAAAATCTCCAATTTCCCGGATTTTTTCTTTCAGCGCTTCGTATTTGTTTTTCCAATAAACTGTATATGTGAGTCTTTCTGTTTCGCTTCCATATATTTGTGCTGCTACTGGGTAATTGTCATCTTCGGAATAGTATTTTCGATCCTCCTCAGAAAGCACAATAAATAGCAGCTTCTGCTCGAAATTATGGTCTTTGACGGTTTCTCCGACCTCATACATACATGCCTGTGACTTCAAATAACTATCGCTTACAATGGACAGCACAAAATCATGATCTGGAATACTGTTCATGAACTGTCTAAAACTGCCCTTATAAGGTACTCTGGTGTATCGAGAAATATCTATACCATTGTTTGTTAAGAATCTAAGCTGATTCTCAATGATATTTGCTATGCATTCATCCTTTTGGGAATAAGACAAAAAAAGCTTTGGTTTCGTTGTTGTAGATGCTTTGGCCTCTTGAGTGTCTGATATGTTGAGATTGTCTATGTTGCCCCCGTATCCCCGATCTAGAAGATCCAGTATATCAAATAACTCCATATCTTTATACCTAAGAATACAGTTAAACAATTTTTCCTTATCTGGAACAATTTTTTTAGGAATAGAAATTAAGGGAGATTTTGCTAGACTTATCATCTCGGAGTTTTTGTTGGGATCTGAAGATGCACCAATTAATGCTGCTCGTTGAATGGCTATTCCAATTAGAATTGATGAATAAGTCTCAATATCGGTTCGTAAAAAATGCGATAGAATACTTTGAGAAAAAGTCTGGTAATTTGTTTCATCAAAATGTGTATTACATGTAGATAGTTGTACCAACACTTCAAGCTTGCTAGATTCAAACATTTCTTGGGCAAAATCAAATCTACTACCCCAAATCCATTCTAGGCGAGAGAGCTTATATCCGAGGAATACGCCATATCGTAGGGAAGAAGAGTTTATATTAATACACATTTCTTCGAATTCTTCTCTTTTCTATATGTTGCTCTTTGGATTTCTATGTAATAGCATAAGACGCAAAACAATTGCTAAAGCCTACTTCGACTTATATCCCCAATTAACATAGGTTTGCTCAGTATAGATCGTATAAGGAGAAGTCAGAATGTCGTCTCCCGTACTGTGTACGCTAAACTGCGATATTGCTGACATAATGGCCTTTTCTTTGAACGGGATATGGATGCATTTGGCGGTGCCATTGGAAATCCGTTCGCTCAACGCTTTAGGCCATAGCTCAGATAGCTTTGCGGGAGCGAGAATATATTCGTAGCCAACATAGGCGACAATAAGAGGTATTTCGTAATAATCGACAGCTTTTTCAATTTCAAAGTTTAACATTCCTCGATCCCAGGAAGTGTCCTTCGAAATAATAATTAACATATTTTTCGACGATCTCATTCGTTCGAGAAGGCGGTTTTGTAAGGTTTTAATTGTACTCGAATCCCGCACTTGATATGTCTTTTTGTGACTATCACTAAACGACAAAGTATTGTTTCTGTCTTTGTTCCATGCTTGCAGCAATCCATAATACTTCATGTCGCTTCTCGTCGGATCGGTAGTGTCGTTTCCGTCAAAAGCTATATATGTTCCATTTCTATATGCCATTCAATCACACCTCCCTATACATCGTGTATGGAAACCATGTCCTTCTCTTTGCTATAAACAACAACATCTAATTCTCCGTGTATTTTATCACGGTTGAGTCTAAGCATATTAACAATTATGTTCAAGGACTCACTTTGTGAAATATTAACACGCGAAAGCCCTGTTCCCATAAGCGGGAGATATGCCGGATTACCTTGCCCGTTCTTCTCATAAAAGGAGATTAGTGACTGAATGCACCCAACAAAATCTTCTTTTGAACATTGGGCATTTAAGTTTTCGTCAAACTCCGATAGTGCCAATAAATAATATGTCAGTCCATTGACTCCCGCAATAGGTAAAACGGTTCCTATAGGAAAACGCACGAGTTTTCCCTTTGACTTTTCCTTTTGGGTATATACCTTAGTGGGCTGCAGTCCTTGCTCAATGATGGCTTGGTCAATGAGTTCATCCAACTTAGCTGTACTCACACCATGTTTATTCATGTTCTTAATCCATTGTCCGTGGATTGTTTTTGCTGATACAACCCCATCCCCCACAATGGTATCAAAACAGGTATTCACGGGTATAATAACTATCTTTTCGCCTTTGTCCTTTTTGGGAAAGCAAATCTTGATTATGTCACCATATATCGCCTTAATTTTTCCCGTTCCCTGTTCCCAAACTAAGGCGCTTCTCTTAACAAACAAGGACACAACAGCAATAATTGCAGAGGCTAAAATTATGACAATGAGGATCAGCAATCTACTACACTTTGAAGTAATCCCCATATCATCCCACGAAACGAAGGTCAGCCAAAGTGTTAATAAGCTAAACAGCGAACCTGCAATTTTTACTCCTAAGTTTCCGATGTGCTTCAAGTTAATCTTAATAAATTCAATCACCTAAATCACACACCCTTTCATTTTTCAAAATATAGATATGTTTCCTCGTTACTTGCTCCTGCAACCTTTTTAGAGAATAGTCCACCGTATGGTCCATTCTTGCTCAAATATTCGTCCAGCTCCATGATAGTTAAGAATACAGGCGAATTATCCACCCGCAAGTATGTTGGTATATATTCTGCTTGTTTTATCTTAATTGATGATGTTTTAACCCCATTGGCTTGAGCAAAGCCTATTTCATAGGGAATCCACCAAGAATCCTTTGATTTTTCAGTTACAATACATAACAGATGTGAGGCATATTGTATTCCCTTGTGGATAGCGTTAACAACACCCTCTGGATCATTATTTTTATCAGCTTCTTGCAATTCATTGTCGTATACATCCAAATATATGTTGAATCCAAAATCCTCTGTGATGTGTTTACCTAATGCTATCGCTGCATCGGTATCTTCATCTTTGTGGGAAATAAAAAAGCATATTTTGCTTCTTTCCTTATCTTGGCGACCGACCAACGCATACAGAGAATCTTCTCGTATTGCCTGTGCTATGTTTATCCCAGACGCCAAAAGAACCACCTCTCCACTAGTAGAATAATATTCCATAATTTATTAAAAGTATATCACATTAGCACAACGTTTTCAACATGTCGAGTCTGCACACCACAAGATATTGTGTGCAGGCTATTTCATAAGAAAGGGGTTGTCTCTGGACTATAGATAACCCATTATCATATAGATCAAACGGAACGAAGGTTTCCTGAGACAAAATGTCCCAAAGTATTATCCTGCACAGCAGACTATGCCGATGCTTTTTCGGTCATTATTCAAAGTGAATAATTGCCCTATATACATCCTCATATCCCTCTAACAGTATTCGTTTATCTGCATCATTGAGAGATTTATAATCCATAGTTTTAAGTTCCATGTATCGCTGCTTTTTTGCTGGGTTTTCACAATAAAAGTAGAATTTGCTATGGTATCTGCTTCTCATTGAATTCTCCGCTATGCCAACTAAATGCGCAACCGCTATTACATCTTCCCTCCCATTATTTCGATCAGTGACAGTTAAGCGGAGCGTGATGCCATTTCTCTCGGGTTCAAATTGAATACCTTTGAAAAAGAAAAAAGTTTCGTAGATTGGTATGTTGGGAAACTCTGAAAGTTCAATTGTTTTGGATTTATATAGATCCCCAACTAGGGTTAGCACATCAAACAGTTTTGCTTTTGGATATTTTACAATCCACGAATAAACATATTTGTTAATTATGGTTGGGTATTTCTTTTGCACCTGTAAACTATCGAGCAAAGTCTCAAACTCCAAATTTTCGTCATCCATTCGTTTATTGTCTATTACAAAGTCAATGAACTTTGCAATAGATTGTTGCGCCAACCTGGTATCAGCAATCTCGCTTTGGAACTGAACGGGATCTGACTGTAGAATATTATCCATCTTTTCTTCCCAGTAGCTGATTAGGTTTTTCTTGTCGTCCACTCCAAATAGTTTTGTTCCCTTTTTGAGGATGATGATCACCCTATCTTGCATGTCCAAAACCTGTGCACCCTCATACATACAGTTTACGGATTTAAGATAAGAATCGCTTACATACAAAATAATTTTATCGTGAGTTTTGACTTTATCCATGAATTTATGTATATCCGCATTATAGGCAAGGTCCCGAATATCTCTTGTTACCTTGATGTTAAAGCGCAAGAAAAGATTATCAATCCGGTTTATGTCATGATTATCTGCCGAACAATAGGAAAGAAAAATGCTTGTATCCGTGTTAGAGATAGCCTTTTCCATTCAAATTCCCCTCTCAATGAAGATTCAATATGTTGTTTTTTTAATACAGAAATGTGTAGCAAGTCACAGAAAATATTATATTGTTATATATTATTCTTATTATTAAACTACCTGTGTTTTCTATTTGTCTCATACTATATGTGTACGCAAATAGTTAAATAGTGACAAGAAAAATCGAAAAACAGAAAAATTTGTTGCTCGAAGAGACTATGGGCGGCGTTTCCATATAGATCAAACAGAAAGGAGGTTCCCCGTTGCTGGCCAGTCTGCTGACTGGTCTTTTTTTATGCCATGACGAAGGAGGTTAAAGATGGCAGACGATAAAAAGAACATTGGCCCCGAGGCTGAAAAGCTCTATGAGTTGGCCCACCAGCGCCGGATCACCCGCAACAAGGCGCAGTATTCCCTCGACTGTGACGATGGGATCGAATACTCCGCTTGCCTGTCCGAGCCGACGCCACAGGAACTGCTGGAACGCATGGAGCGGTTTTATTATCTGTGGAACGCTCTCAATTCTCTGCCCGAGGCACAGGGCCGCCGTGTGGATGCTTGCATCATTGAGGGCAAGAGCTATTGCGAGGTTGCGCTGGAAGAGGGCGTGGATGAAAGCGCTGTTCGGCGGGCCGTGGAACGTGGCTTGGAGAATATGAAAAAATATTTGAAAAATTGTCTGTAAGCCAGTCCGAATTTCTGTGTTTTGTGTCCTTGATATATGAGAGGAGCTGATCCTCTCCACAACTGAATAGCGGCGGCTCCGAGCTTTATGCGGGGAGCCGGGCGGCGGGTGCGCCGAGACTTCTCCCACGCAGGAGGACGAGCAATCAACACCAGCGCCGCAAGTGAGGGCTTGCCACCTCACGGCTACGATCCGTAGTGGACAGGCTGGCCGCCTGTCCCTCCGGGCCGCCGCACTCCCGCAGGAGCGCCGTACCCCAACTGCTGTCTTATGACGGGCCGAAACTTCAAGTACGGCGCTCCTGTTTTCACTTCGAGACAAATTGTCCCACGATGGAGAAAGGTGAAAGGGCAACACCCCATAAAGGTGCTGCCCTTTCGTGTTTCCCCATCCACTTTTAATATGAACGAGGAGGTAGCTTATGGATCATAGGAAACGCCGAGCCGTCTTTTCTGTTGACGGCCATGAAATCTCTGCCACTTTTGCTGACAGCAGAAACACGGCGGTGCTGGGTCATGTGAAGCAGATTTTGCTATCTTCCTTTGCCAATAACCTCACCGACAAAACACCCGGCGACAGCCTTGCATTGAAAGCCAAACTGAGCGATAATAATAGTGGGGATACCCCTATGCACCTTGAAAAGTTCATATACCCCGTGTATTGATTCGCTCTTTCAAAGCCCATTGGACTTACAGAAAGGACGGATCAATATATGAAAGAAAGAGTTTGTTGTTTATACAGAGTTTCCACCGACAAGCAGGTGGACTATAACGATAAAAACCAAGCCGACATCCCCATGCAGCGCCGGAAGTGTCACCAGTTCGCAGATCAAATGGGCTGGGTGATCGTCCATGAGGAACAGGAGGACGGCGTGTCCGGCCACAAGGTACGGGCCGAAAACCGGGACAAGATTCAGACCATCAAGGAGCTTGCCAAGCAGGGCAAGTTTGATATTCTGTTGGTGTTCGTGTTTGACCGTATCGGGCGAATCGCTGACGAAACGCCCTTTGTGGTGGAGTGGTTCGTTAAGAGCGGCATCCGGGTATGGAGTACACAAGAGGGTGAGCAGCGTTTTGATAATCACACGGACAAGCTCACCAACTACATCCGCTTCTGGCAGGCTGACGGCGAAAGCGAAAAGACTTCAATTCGCACAAAAACCGCTCTCGGCCAGCTCGTCGAGGACGGCGGTTTCAAGGGCGGTCTTGCTCCTTATGGGTATGACCTTGTAAAGAGTGGGCGCTTCAATAAACGCAAGCACGAAGTTTTTGAGCTGGCTGTCAACGAGGCCGAGGCCGCTGTGGTACGGATCATCTTTGACAAATATGTGCATGAGGGTTTCGGCGCTCAACGGATCGCCACCTACTTAAATAACCTCG
>ERZ824480.306-NODE-306-length-71552-cov-4.238304_pt1 | contig 71552 bp, 63 predicted proteins | sample MGYA00519861_ERZ824480 | MGnify/ENA primary metagenome ERZ824480 (study PRJEB31778, sample SAMEA3449152) | human gut metagenome | biome: human gut; feature: human-associated habitat; material: faeces | place: United Kingdom | collected 2010/2012 ... | reverse complement strand
ATATGGTCGTCTTCATTAATTGTACCGCCTACTGCACACAGGCTGTTATGACAGTTAGTTAAAACATATGGTATAGGGAATTTCTCCAGACCTGATGCACGTGCAGTCTGAATTATTCCTACAAATGTAATATCATGAGATGTAAGCTTGTCAAATTTAATCTGCAATTCATCCATATTACCGGAAACATTATGTTCTTTTAAAATGGAATAAGCCATTGTTCCTTTTGCAGCCTGTTCGCATGTTGTATCTTTTCCGGTTATTTTCTTTACTTCAGACAGTGCATTCTCATTATCCTCAATGACTTGATTGCCATTTATAAGAAATGCTCCGCCTTTACTTAATGTAACCATTATTGCACCTCCGTTATTTTCATAATAAACCATGATATATAATAACACTATAACCGGTTATAATCAATGATAGCTTGTTAAAAAGCCTTGTATTTTTGGTCAGGTAATTGTATACTAGCTATATTCGGAGGAAATAATATGAAAAAGCAAAAGTCAGACTGGTTTTATTTGATGTTTTGTATTTCTTTTCTTGGCATAATGATTTTACAGCTTGTTGTCAGGGTTAAAGCTATTAAAGATAATTATTTATTATATACATCTATATTTGTTGTTTTAATGTTGGTATTTATATCGCTTCTTATAGCATTCCGTAAAAAAGAAAGGGTAAAAAGAAGCATTTCTTTTAGTATTCCTTTTCTTTGTATATGGCTTTCTATGTGCGGATATATGCTTTATTCTGATATTGCCGTATTTAAAAAATACTGCTTTTTAAGCCTTATTCTTCTTGTATTGTTTACAGGTATATTTATTATATTTCAATTTTACAGACGAGATGCGAGAGACAAGCTGTTTAGTGTATTCATCGCGTCTGTTGAGATTGCGTTCATATTCGCTACAATATTCTGTATACTGTTCCGTCCGTATACAACGGGCGTAAGATATTCAGGATTATCCGCGAATCCTAACGTATACGGTATGTTTCTTATAACTGTATGGGTATGTTTTATTACAAGACTGGATTATAACATTGCGAATCAGAAATCTATTATAAAATGTCTCAGCATATATGCCGGAATCGGATGCAGTCTGTTCTTCTTATATATGACCGGAGCAAGAACATCATTTATGGCAATCGCATTTATGACGATGTTCTGGTTTATATTCCGTCTTATATATCAAAGAAAGAAAAAAGAGACTTTTATAAAATATTTTGCGGTAATGATACCGGTTGTTATTGCTTCATTTTTCATATCATACGGACTTCTTGCAACTATACCGCACCTCATTAACAGACCGGTTGTATTTGAAAGAGACAGGGATTTTCTGGCTGATGCAGGCGATACTAATGTATGTTACGCAAGTGAAAACACACCTTCAGGAGCTCTTAATGAAATTGAGCATGATGTGGAAAATGCAATTGAAAATGCAGACAAAGAGCCATCTCTTATTAAAAGAATTAAAATGATATTTAAAGGCGGAGAAAGCCTTGATACAATATTAAACGGCCGTCTGACCATCTATAAGAATTTTTCAGCGAAGATAAATATGAAAGGTAATCAAAAATACGGAAAAAAGGTTAATGGCACATTCGTTGTAAATGCTCATAACAACATAATTCAGGTCGGATATAATTACGGAATACCTGCCATGATATTATATATAATTCTCAATGCACTGAGTCTTATATATTCAATAAGATATTATGTACTGTATCATGACAGGCTTAGATGTGCGGCATTTCCGATGCTGATTACACTTGGTTTTTTAATAACGTCACTTACCGAGTGTCTGCTTCTTCCTATGCAGTCACTGCTTGCGTTTGCCTACTATCTTTCTGTGGGCGAAATTATGAATACCCAGAAGAATTAATGCGGCTATCATGCTTCCGATAGTATCAATAATTACATCTGTTATACGTCCGTCACGTCCCGGAACAAAAAGCTGGTGTGTCTCGTCAGTTATGGCATAAATCAGACACACGGACATTGTAGCAAGAAAATATCCTGATATCTTTTTGAACCTGACATTAAGCAAAAGCGGAACATATATAAGAAATGCAAGTATAGCATATTCTGACATATGTGCAGCTTTTCTGACGGGAGTATGAAGCACAGAAACCATGTGTTCATACTCTTCTTCACTCATATTATCATTAAAATCTATTATATCGACAATTTTCTGAGTAACCGTAAGGCTTAGTGAAGAACTCTCTCCGCCGCTTTCCTTTGAAAATCCAAATATAATAAACATCCAAATCAATGCCGGGATAAATGTAAGATATAATAATTTTTTCATTTTACGTGTCTTTCTTTCTCATACTCAGCACATTTAAGCGCCTCTTCTATTATATTATGCATATCGTAATACCTGTACATTCCAAGCCTTCCGCCAAAAATTACATTCTTGGTTTCATCGGCAAGAATTTTATAACGTTCATATAATGCATTATTTTTTTCATCATTTATCGGATAATACGGCTCAGAACCTTCTTTCCATATATCAGGATATTCTCTTGTAATAATTGTTTTATCCGATTCTGTATTTTCAAAATGCCTGTGCTCAATAATTCTTGTGTATGGAATTTCATATTCAGTGTAATTAACAACTGCATTTCCCTGATAATTATCGGTATCAATAATTTCGTTTTCAAATCTTAACGTCCTGTATTCAAGCCTTCCATAACAATAATCAAAATATTCATCTATCATTCCGGTAAATACAACTTTTTCTGCAAGACTGTCATAATATACACGATCAGAAAAATAATCTGCATTAAGCCGTATGTCGGCTCCGTAAAGCATCTTTTCAATAATCTGTGTATATCCTCCTATCGGTATACCCTGATATGAATCATTAAAATAATTATTATCGTAAGTAAATCTCACGGGAATTCTTTTTATAATAAATGAAGGCAGCTCACAAGCTCTTTTTCCCCACTGCTTTTCCGTATAACCTTTAATAAGCTTCTCATATATATCTTTTCCGACAAGTGAAATTGCCTGTTCTTCAAGATTGGAAGGATGTCGTATTTCTGATTCTTTAATCTGCTCTTCTATCTTTTCTTTTGCTTCTTTTGGGGTTATAACGCCCCACAGCTTGTTAAATGTATTCATATTAAACGGCATATTATATAATTCATTTTTATAACGTGCCACAGGCGAATTAGTATACCTGTTGAATTCTGCAAACCTGCATATATAATTCCATATTTTTTTATTACTTGTATGAAAAATATGCGCTCCGTATTTGTGTACATTAATTCCGCATATATTTTCAGTATATATATTACCGCCTATATGGTCTCTTTTATCAATTACCATACATGAATATCCGGCGTCCATCATTTCTCTGGCAAATACCGAGCCAAATAGTCCGGCTCCTACTATAAGATAGTCGTACATCAAATATAATCCCCTATACTTTAAATATTTAAAAAAATCAGGTGCAGATTATACAATCCACACCTGAAAAAATTGTACTCAGTCTGACATAATTAAGCTTTTCCGTTACTTCCAAGAACGTTAATCATCTTATGAGCTACCATGTCCTTAACAGCCTGACGTGCAGGTTTAAGATACTGACGTGGGTCAAAATGATCCGGATGCTCAGCAAAGTATTTACGAATAACGCCTGTCATTGCAAGACGGATATCAGAATCAATATTAATCTTGCATACTGCTAACTTAGCAGCCTGACGAAGCTGTTCTTCCGGAATTCCGATAGCTCCAGGCATATTTCCGCCATATTCATTAATCATCTGTACAAATTCCTGTGGAACTGATGATGAACCATGAAGAACGATTGGGAAACCTGGAAGACGTTTAATACATTCTTCAAGAACGTCAAAACGAAGCTTTGGATCTGTACCCGGCTTAAACTTATAAGCGCCATGTGATGTTCCGATTGCGATTGCAAGTGAATCACAGCCTGTCCTGTCTACGAACTCTTCAACTTCTTCAGGACGTGTATACATCTCATTACCTGCTTCAACAACTACTTCGTCCTCAACACCTGCAAGTGTTCCTAACTCTGCCTCAACAACTACTCCATGAGCATGAGCATACTCAACAACCTGCTTTGTAAGTGCAATGTTATCTTCAAATGACTTAGATGAAGCATCAATCATAACGGATGTGAATCCGCCGTCGATACAGCTCTTGCAAAGTTCAAATGAATCACCATGATCAAGATGAAGTGCGATAGGAATATCAGGATTCTCAGCTACAGCTGCCTCAACTAACTTTACAAGATATGTGTGGTTAGCATAAGCACGTGCTCCCTTTGATACCTGAAGGATAACAGGACTCTTAAGCTCTCCTGCTGCTTCAGTAATACCCTGAACAATCTCCATGTTATTAACGTTGAAAGCACCTACAGCATATCCGCCATTATAGGCTTTCTTAAACATTTCTGTTGTTGTAACTAATGCCATATTTCTGTCTCCTTTAACATTTTTTCTTAATTATAATTCTACTTAGCAAATAATGCAAATAAATTTTACTTTATATCACCATTCGCTTGCTTAATGGTTATTATTCACGGAACCGACACGCCTCATTCGCACTCGTCGCCTTGACAGGCTCCAGTTTCGTGCTACGCACTAAGACTGCTCATATGGGTGGCGGTTCCTGTTTCACAGGCTCTTAACTGTTTTAGGCAAAGCTTCATTCATGCAAGCATGACGAAACTTTGTCTAAAACAATTGAGCCGTGAATAGTAACCTATCTAACAAGATGAACAGGAAGTCCGTTAGCATAAAGAGGTGTAAGCTCACCCATAATAAGCGGTCTTGCATACTTTTCAAAATCATCAGTAAGTCCGCAGCCGTCCTCTGTAATCCACTCATCAGGTACTTTTCTTTCAACATTAGCGATATCATGGATATCATGTGCGCTTGTACCACACTGATAAGGGTTTTCACCATTTCTGTCAAGAGTTATCATCATAGCTGTCTTTCCGGCATCTGCAGCCTTAACAGCGTCTGCTCCAACCTGAAATGCTTCGTTAATATCTGTAAGTGAAGCAAGATGTGTTGCAGCTCTCTGAAGAGTTGAGAACTCGATTGCTCTTGTCTTAAGACCTGTCTTTTCAGCAACAATATCAGCAAGTTTAACCGCTGTACCTGACATCTGCTTATGTCCGAACGCGTCAACGGCAACCTCTTTGCCAACTTCGCAGACATAACGTCCGTCAGCAAGCTTAACGCCTTCTGATACTGCTATAACAATTGATGATTTAGTCTTTGAAAGTTCTTTAACTTTGTCAACAAATTTATCAATATCAAATACTCTCTCCGGAAGATATATTGCATCAGCGCCTTCACAGTCAGGTCCTTTTGCAAGTGCGGCTGCAGCTGTAAGCCATCCTGCATTACGTCCCATAATCTCTACGATAACTACTGTAGGCTTCTTAGCGCCGAATGATGAGTTGTCACGGATTACTTCTTTAAGAGATGTTGCAATATATTTTGCTGCTGAACCATAGCCAGGGCAATGGTCAGTTATAGGAAGGTCATTGTCTACAGTCTTAGGTACTCCTACAAATCTCTGGCTCTTTCCATGAGCTGCAGCATAATCAGAAAGCATCTTTACAGTATCCATTGAATCATTACCGCCGCAATAGAAAAGATACTCGATATCATGCTTTTCCATAACTTCAAAAATCTTCTCATACACTTCTTCGTTGCCTTCAATCTTAGGCATTTTAAAACGACATGAACCAAGAAATGCTGATGGAGTTCTCTTTAACATCTCAACACCTGCAGGCGCTGCAAGATAATCATCAAGGTCACAAATCTGATCTTCAAGAAATCCTTCAATTCCATGAACCATTCCATATACTTTGTCAATGCCAAGCTTCTTAGCCTGTGAATAAACACCTGCAACAGAAGAATTAATAACGGCTGTTGGTCCGCCAGACTGTCCAACAACAATGTTCTTACCCATTTTCATTACCTCCGAAATATAATAAATTATAATTTTGTTTTACGGTTCTGTATTATAACAGAATAAATAGCGTATTTCAACCTGATTTATACTTTTCTGCTAAAAAGTCCCGCAAATAGCACAAAAAACCTCCATGAAACCCAGAATGTTTCATGGAGGCTGTTAAGATTTGCTGTCATAAATCAGAAATATTTCCTGTTGCCCCATAGATTACTCTTTTTTAAGTCAAGATATTCAGTATAAGCCTTTTCAAGAATCTGCTTCTCATTAATAAACTTCAGCAGATGATAAGCTTCATGATACTTATAATATCCGGAATCAACGAAATATTCCTCGCGTTGTGGTTTGCTGTAGTAGCTGTCAGCCATCATAAGGTACCAGTGGACGTCTTTTAAAACAGTGTCATTCTGTGCACTGAATGAATACTGACTTTTACCTACGTACTTAATTATCTGTGCGTCTGCGCCGGATTCTTCGTTCACTTCGCGAAGTGCCGTCTCTTTATATTCCTCTCCTTCTTCTACAGTTCCTTTCGGCAGAACCCAGCCTTCATACTTGTTCCTGTAATTCTTGTATAACAGTAGGATTTTGCCCCGGAAAATAACCACGCCACCACAGCTTGTTGCTTCAATCATTGCAATTCCTCCTGTAAGTAACTTATAAGTGGTGTGACTATATATACAAAACTTGTGTTAAATTATATCATACATACATGTTATATTTCAATAGTATGCATCAAATAATTTTCCGGCAATAGGAACGGCGTAATCGCTTCCTGTACCTGCACCCTCAACAATAATACTTACCGCTACTTTTTTTCCGTCTTTTTCAGCATATCCTATAAACCATGCGTGGGATTTGCCGGAAGAGTCATATTCTGCAGTACCCGTTTTTCCGTATACATTATAAGATTTTCCTGACAAAGAAGCAGCTGTTCCGGAGGTTACAACCTCTCTTAAACACTCATTCATAAATTCATTTTCTTCCTGACTTATTACCTGCGTTTTCTTTGCATAAGAAAAATCTCTTACTGTATTACCGCTGTCATTAACCATTTTATCCGCAATATAAGGAGCTACGATATATCCTCCGTTTGCAAACGAAGAAATTATAAGCAGACTGTGAAGAGGCGTTATTAACGTTCTTCCCTGTCCTATACATGTCTGCATTATTTCTCCTTTGGAATCCTTTTTCTTTAATGCAAAACTGCTCTGCTTGTACTGAAACTCAAACGGAAGCTCAGTATTAAAAAGAAGACTTCTGCATGTATCCCTGAAAGATTTTATATCCAGTGAAAGTCCTATATCAGCAAATGCACTGTTGCATGAATTGGCAAACGCCTGCTTAATATCCTGCATCCCGTGCGCTTTTTTGTTATGGCAGTTCATTTTGTAATTATCTATATTTATCTGACCTTTGCATTTAAATGAATAGTCATTGTAATTACCGTTTTCCCGTATATATTCTAAAAGCGTAAGCGTTTTAAATGTAGAACCCGGTGGATACAGCCCCTGTGTAGCACGGTTAAGAAGCGGAGAATTATCTTCGTCCATATTAAGCTTAGTCCAGTCTTTTACTATTGTATTGGGGTTATAATCCGGTTTTGAAACCATTGCAAGAATTGCGCCGGTATCAGGCTCCATAGCTATTACTGCGCCTTTTTTGCTTCCAAGCGCCTGATAAGCACATTTCTGCATATTAACATCCAGAGTTGTAACAAGACTGTCACCAGGATTTTTTTTGCCTTCAAGCTCCTCAACAGCTTTAGTTACCGGATTAATCGTAGACGTAAGCATATAGGAATTATATGAATATTCAAGACCTGTACGTCCCTTATCATAGTAGCCGATAACATGTGCAAATATATTGTCATAAGGGTAACTTCTTGTCTCATTTCCATCTGAATCAATAAGACTTTCGGCAAGAATCTCTCCGCCTGATGCCAGAATGTTTCCACGCTTTATACGGTCAGCCATAAGGTCGTCCGTTTTATTGTATGGATTATTCAGAAGCTTACTGTTATCGCGCAGCACAAATATTGAAAAATATACTAAAAGGCACGCAAATACAATCATAAAACCATATGAAATTATAGTTATATGTCTATTGTGTTTTGGCATCATTATCTACCTCGCTTTTATTCAGCACATACATACCCTGTATAATGGAAAACAAAATAATAGTGCTTAGAACCGAACTTCCGCCATAGCTTATAAACGGCAGTGTAACTCCGGTTGACGGAATGAATTTTGTAACGCCGCCAACGGCAAGAAAAGTCTGGAATATGAATTCTATTCCAAGACCAAGCGCCGTAAATTTAAAAAATATATTATTAATCTTCATTGAAATATTTACAATCATAATAAAACAGCTTATGTATACCATAAGAAGGCACAAAGCAAAAATTCCTCCCAGCTCCTCGCATATCGCCGCAAATATGAAATCACTTTCAACAACAGGGATTTTTTCCGGTATTCCCCTTCCAAGACCAAGCCCGAAAAGACCGCCTGACGCTATTGCAAACATTGACTGCGTTATCTGATAACCGCCTGTATCAATAATGCTGAACGGGTCTTTCCATGCGAGCACTCTTGTTTTAACATGTGAAAACAGATGATATGCGGCAACAGATGCGCCGGAACCGCATAATACTCCCAAAAGCAGATAAAGATAATTACCGGTTACTGATACCAAAAGGAAAAGATAAGTTATGAAAAATATTAACGCTCCCCCCAAATCCTTTTCGACAATCAGTATCATTACATGCACGGCAGCTACTGCCGTTACAATTACAATGTGCTTGAAATTATTCTTTTTGGTAAGAAGCGCCGCTGCAAAAAATACGTATAATATCTTTACAAATTCAGACGGCTGAAAAGCTACTCCTGATATTACTATCCAGTTTTTAGCCCCATGTATTTCTTTTGCAAATACGAACGTCACAAGCAAAAGTAATATTCCTATAATTCCATACTGCCACCCAAGTTTATCAAAGAACGGAAATTTCTTAATTATAAAAGGCACAAGGATACATATCGCAAGTCCCAGTGTAACTATAGACAGCTGCTTTACCGCATATTCGATTTTAATGCGCTCAAGCATAAATATACCTATCATAATAAGCATAATCATATTATTAAGTATAAGCCCTGAAAGTCCTTTATAAAAAAACCTGTATATAAAAAATGCAATAGAATATATAACAAGTTGCGCCAGATACATCAGTATTATATTAAAATTCCAGCTTGCAGTATATAAAAGTATATGTGCAATAGTCATAATAATATATATACATGTTCTCTGCGCCTTTTGTTTATAGAAACAGAAAAATGTATATAAAGCAAAGACTATTACTATTATATAACCGCATAAACTCGCAATCGTGTTCATAACAACCTGTTCTTTATCCTTTCTAATACTTTTAGTACCTCAGATTTGTTTTCAAATGAAAATGCAGCTCTTAATGTATGGACATTTTCCGGCATTTTCGTTTCAATCAAATCATTTGTATCATAATGCATAATTTCAGTATATCCATAATACTTATGCCAGATAACATAATAAGCATTGCCGTATGAATCATACAGTTTTTTCGTATCATCATATTTTATTACCGTTATCATTGCAGAAGCTCTTTTATATATTGCAGTATCAGCATCAAATTCCATATTGACTATCTCTGCTTCCGTCATTTCAACAGACGACGCGCACATACTGACTCCGAGCGATAAAAGCGCATTTTGGGCATATGAGTTTCTTACATATAAATTATCTGCCGAACGTATATCAAAGTTAAATTCCCTTTTATACTGATAAAGGAAAGCAAGCTCTGAAAGTGTGCATACTACAAATCCTTTAAAGCATCCATATTCTGACAATATTCCAATATCATAATTATTTTTTAAATATCTTTCACCGTCCGTCCTGAATATTCTTGGCATAACAAGGTATACAGGCTTTTTTGCAAGAGAAATAAGACTTCTTACATCATCAAACTGCATATCTTCAATGTGTATATAAATCTCGTCTGTCAGACCGGATTCATTTACCGCATAATACTGTTCTTTTGTCCTTACCTCCGCTATAACGGTTTTTTTATTGTCCTGCACATCTTTAACAGGAGTATGCGTCATTTTTTCAGATTCTTCCGGTAAAGTTCTATGGTAAGGCTTTGTAATATATGAATAAAGCTTACAAAGCGCATCTCTTCGCATGGATTTTAACATTCCTGCCGGTATAAAAATATTACTGTCTATATCTGCTTTAAGTTCATCCCATACAAATAGTGTATCTGCAGAAACTTTAATCTTATTATATATATCATCCACGACTGTCGGGCGGTTTAAAGCTTTGCTTATAATATCTCCATATACTACAATCTGTTTGTGGTAATCTTTTGTCAGCCACGCGCTTAAAACTGCCTTGTGTCCTTCTTTTGCATAAAACTCTCCGCTTATACCGCATAATGGAAGTGTTGTTTTATATTTATCAAGAAGCATTTTAATAAGATATTCGTTGCGTACTCTTATAACATCACAATTATTTTTAATTTTTTTACGGTTATATCCGGTATTAATTATAAGACTGCTTCCTTCTGCCAAATGTTCCTTAACCGTATGCTCATGGAGCACATTACAGTTTTTATCTCTTATTTCCAATATGTCCTGAGGATAACACCTTGCCGAAAATGTAAGTTCTGCTTTTCCTCTTTCAGGCATATTTCTGGCAACTTTACCAACTTTAAGTCCAAGATGGTTAGGTCTGTCTGAAGAAAGCATATTCTCTCTTTTTGCTTCTCCGGTAAGATAACCGCATGTAAATCCGCCTCGGTTATAAATATCCTTAAGCATCTCTATATCTCTATTAAGTTCATCCGATTCTGCGATTTTTTTCTTATACCCGCTGTCGCCTAACTCATAATACATGTCCACATATTTTCTGTACAAATGAGTCGTAAGTGCAACATACTCAGGCTTTTTCATTCTGCCTTCTATCTTAAATGAATCTACGGAAAGATTAATAAGCTCAGGTATATGATTAAGTGTGCATAAGTCCTTAAGGCTTAAATAATACGCAGATTTTCCGCTTTCCATCCGGTACATTTTCCTGCAAGGCTGTGCGCACGCTCCTTTATTGCCGCTTCTTCCGCCTATAAGACTGCTCATAAGGCACTGGCCCGAACACGAAAAGCAAAGTGCGCCCTGAACAAATATTTCAATCTCCATATCCGTATGTTCACGCATCTGTCTAAGCTCAGCAAAACTTAATTCACGCGCAGGAACAACACGTGTAACACCATAAGGCTTAAGGAGATTCGCACCTTTAGCCTGCATAATATTCATCTGTGTACTTGCATGTATGGGCAAATCAGGGAATTCATTATGAATAAAACTCATAACACCGAGGTCCTGAACTATGACGGCATCTGCACCTGCCTCATATATAAGCTTCATATATCTGTAGAAATCTTTGAAATCATTCTGAGTAAACACAGTATTAACTGTGATGTATATTTTTTTATTATAAAAATGAACGTCGTCAATAACCGAAACCAAAGCCATATCGTCCGGATTATCAGCGAATGCCCTTGCTCCGTATTTTTTTCCACTGACATAGACAGCATCACATCCCGCATTAATTGCAGCATGTATACTGTCTATACTTCCGCCAGGTGATAATATTTCAGGTTTTTTCATATATACTTACCTATTTCTTGTGCCTCTTTTCAAAACTTTAAGCTCTGCCTCAAGGTCAGCATGCGCTTTTTTCAGGTTATCAAGCTCCTCTGTAGTAACGGCAAGGTCATGCTTTAATTTAAAGTTAAGTGAATTAGCTTCTTCAAGCTCCTCTTTCACTTCAGAAAGTCTGTTTTCTGCGTTAAAATAATCATCCGCAATATTAATTTCAGTAAGTACAACTCTTGTATCGTTACTTATAAGTGTAGACGCAGCTCCTTTATTAATCTCATCTCTTTTCCTGTTAATATAAGTAGCTATCTTTTGCAGATAATCATCACTTTCATATCCGCATATTGTATATTTTTCCCCGCCTATAAGAACTTCTACTTCATTTTTTGTTTTCATTATGACCTCCTGTTATCAATACCAAAATGCCTGTATCCGAGTTCCGTAACAATACGTCCTCTTGGTGTTCTTGCAATAAATCCGTTCTGTATCAGATACGGTTCATAAACATCTTCAATAGTTCCTGAATCTTCTCCTATGGCTGCTGCAAGCGTGTCAAGACCTACAGGTCCTCCTCCAAACTTTTCTATCATCTGTGTAAGAATGTTACGGTCTGTATTATCAAGGCCAAGCTTGTCTACTTCAAGTAAATCAAGCGCTGCCATAGCTACCTCTCCTGTAATAATACCATCATATCTGACCTGTGCGAAGTCCCTTACTCTTTTTAACAGCCTGTTGGCAATACGTGGAGTTCCTCTTGAACGTCTTGCTATTTCAAGCGAACCTTCTTCATCTATATCAACTGAAAGAACCCTTGCTGAACGTTTTATTATACTTACAAGCTCAGGAACACTGTAAAACTCAAGCCTGTGAATAACACCAAATCTGTCCCTTAACGGCGCTGTCATCATTCCCGCTCTTGTTGTTGCTCCTACAAGCGTGAATTTTGGAAGGTCAAGCCTTATGGATTTTGCTGTTGCGCCTTTTCCGATAATAACATCAATTGCAAAATCCTCCATTGCAGGATACATAACTTCTTCAACCTGTCTGTTAAGCCTGTGTATCTCGTCAACAAATAAAAGGTCTCCGTCCTGAAGATTATTAAGTATTGCCGCCATGTCGCCCGGCTTTTCAATTGCGGGACCTGATGTTATCTTAAGGTTGACGTCCATTTCATTGGCTATAATCTCTGCAAGCGTTGTTTTTCCAAGTCCGGGAGGACCGTAAAGCAGCACATGGTCCAATGGTTCATTACGCTTTTTTGCCGCTTCAATATATACTTTCAGAGTTTCTTTTGCTTTTTCCTGCCCTATATATTCACTTAAAAGCTTTGGCCTTAAGCTATTCTCAATTCTATGGTCTTCCTCTATGTATTCTGTAGAAATAATTCTTTTTTCCATATATCCTCCGGACTGTTACATGTATTTAAGCGCTGCCTTAAGTATATCGGAATCTGTCATGTCATCAGTAACAGCAGCCTTATTTACCGCGCTTACTGCATCGCTGTGTGAATAACCAAGCGAAACAAGCGCCATTACCGCGTCATTTTTTGAAGAATCCGGCAATGCCGCATTACCTTTATCCATGCGATAATACTGCATTGTATCATCAACCTTATCTTTAAGTTCAAGTATAAGCTTTCCTGCTGTTTTTTTCCCGATTCCGGGAGCCTTTGCAATAGCTGCAATATCGTCGGAAAGCACAGCATACGTTATGTCATCCGGTGTAAGTATGGAAAGAATTCCTAAAGCTACTTTAGGTCCGATGCCACTTACAGTAACAAGTTTTTTGAACATATCAAGCTCGTCCTTTTCATAAAATCCATATAATTTTACAGCATCTTCTCTTACACTCATATAAGTATGTATCATTACGGTGCTTCCAAGGTGAGGAAGCCTTCCTGAAACTGAGAGCGGAACCATAATCTGATATCCAACTCCTCCGCAGCTAATAACTATAGTATCTCCGTCATTATATTCAAGAATACCATTAACAAATGCTATCATAACATTCTCCTATCATCTATACCAGTGTTGAAAACATATTAAATACAGGCTGTAAAAGCTTGTCCTTTAAAGGTCGCTTAAGCCATGCGTCATAAGATATTTCTTCCGATATATCAAATGTTGCAATGAAATCCTTATATATATCGGCCATTATATCATTTTCAGTAATCCATACCGCATTTTCAAAATGGAGATAAAAGCTTCTGTAATCCATATTGACCGTACCTACCATTGCACAGTTATCACTTAATATAACTTTGGAATGGATAAATCCCGGCGTATATTCATATATCTTTACTCCGCCTTTAAGAAGCTGACCGTAATTGTATCTTGTAATCATATATACCTTTTTCTTATCAGGAATCTTAGGCGTTATTATACGCACATCCACTTCACGTCTTACAGCTTCAATAAGAATCTGTCTCATATGTTCTTCAAGTATAAGATACGGCGTCATAATATATACATATTTTTTAGCAGAATTAATTATCTGCTTATATGTGCTTTCAATTATATATTCTTCATTTCTATATGGGCCGTCAGATATAGCATGCATGTAGCAGTTATTTTTTTCAAATACCGAGGAAGGTCTGTATTTGTTATAAGCAATATCCTCATTTGGACGGCACATGCTCCATATCTGAAGAAATGTAATGGTAAGACCCCATACTCCGTCTCCCTCTATACGTATACCACAGTCCTTCCATACGCCAAATCTTTCAATAAGGTTGGCATACTCATCTGCAATATTAAATCCGCCTGTATAACCTATATTACCGTCCACAACAACTATCTTCTGATGCGTTCTGTAATTCATTATAAGTTTATCAGTATAACGGTGTATCGGATTAAACAGTATTGTCTTTATACCTTCATTGTTAAGCCTGTCGGAAAAATGCTTATCTGTTCTTATCATACCGCCAAAATCATCATAAATGAAAACTACTTCAACGCCTTCTTCTACTTTCTTTAACAAAACTTCGTGAAGCATATCCCATAATGCACCCTCGGCAACTATAAAGAAATTAATTAATATAAACTTCTTTGCCTCTAAAATATCACGGAAAATATCTTCAAATACATCTTCCCCCATACTGTAATACTTTGCTTTGTTATTCCTGTACAAAGGCATCTTAAAGCTCTTTAAATATTTGGATATGCCGGAAACCTCAGGATGTGTTTCATAAAAATCTTTCTCACATTCGGCGTCAAAGCTTATATACGGATAAGTTTTTGATATCTGTCCTTCTGTTTTTTTAATCATTCTTGTCTGTGTATTGCCCCTGCCCCACAGATAATACATTATATGTCCTGATATAGGAAGCAAAAGCGCTATAGCCATCCACGCCACTTTAAATGATGCATTTTTATTAGCATTAGTAAGTCCGAGCGCAACAAAAAAGCTTAATAATTCAAGTACAAAATAAAATAACGTAGTGTACTGCCTTAACATTGCAGGCAGGATAAGAATTATAAGCATCTGTAACAATATCAGGATTCCAATAACAACAGCACGCAAAAAACCGCTGAAATTATTCTTTACTCTTCCTTTTATGTTAGTCATCGACGCTTCTTTAATATCTCGTTCCTGCTGCTTTTTAATTCTGTAAAAATGTATATTACGCTTTTGATATTTGTAAATTATTCTGATTTTTCTTTTATTAATGCCCAAATTATCACCACTTACAAAAATATAAAAGATTATAGCACAAAAAAATACATATTGCTACTATAAAGAAATATGCCCAAATTATCACCACTTACAAAAATATAAAAGATTATAGCACAAAAAAATACATATTGCTACTATAAAGAAATCCGCTATATCTTTTTAAGGACAACCTTTTTCTTTTTTAAAAGCTTATAATAAAATCTGTATTTTTCTTTCGGAACCCTTATAACAGCATTTTTCTTAAATGACTTTATTGCTTTTTTTGTGAATCCGTTTACTTTACATCTTATGCCGTCTTTAGTGTACATGTATTTTGGAATCTTAATATTTTTTTTGTTCTTAAGTGTTTTATGGTATTTTACAATTACTCTGCTGCCTTTAACCTTAGTAACCTTATAAATCGCTCTTCCTTTTTTATCCTTAATAAGGTCTCCCTTTTTCAACACCTGCGGCGTATTATTTTGCGGTACATCAGTCGGCGCTGCTGAAGGTGTGTCTTGTGGTGCTTTAGAAGGCGTTACTGTAGGAGCGTCAGTTGGTATCCTGGTCGGAACTGCCGTTGGTTCAGCGGTTGGCAATTTTACAGGCTCTGCTGTAGGTTCAGCTGTTGGTAATTTTGTAGGCTCTGATGTTGGCTCATTATAAGGTGTTGACGTTGGCATGCTTGTAGGTATGTCCGTAGGCGCCGCAGTAGGCTGCGCGGTTACCGAAGACTTAATTATATAATGCGCCGTTCTTCCGCCAATTGAACTCACCGAAAAGCTCACATCATTTGTCATATCCATATTATCCGAAATCCCATTTGCATGCGCAAAATACGGATGTGCGTATAATGAATATGAAACCGGTACGTCTGTAAGTTTTGAGCCATATGGAAGCCTTACATTAATAACAAACGGATAATCCTGTGTTCCTTCTCCCTCTAACTCCTCATCATTAATAAAATATGTATAAGACGGATTCCAGTATTCGTCATAATCTGTCTGAGTACGTAAGCCAAATGATATTCCGCCGACAGTTAATTCCTTAAGAGTCGGCAGTCCTGTATATGCCGCTGCAATATCATCTCCTCCTGTAAGCGAATAACATAACGACAATTTATCATTATCAGATAAAGTAATATAATCCATTCCATAATTATCACAATCATCATCGTTATAACTTAACATCCACCCTGACATATAATAGTCTTCTATATGCCCCAGACCGTTAATTGATGAAATATAACCATCAGACATCACATAATCTATATTATTAAATGAAAGTGATTTTTTAATAGCATCTGACGCATCTACAGCCCAGACTTTACAGGAAATAATAACGCCGTTTTCTGACGCCTGCAAAAGGCCTGCTTCTTTTGCGGTATAATCAAGCGCTTCTACGGTTACTTCCTTCTGATTTTCCATAGTATCAACAAGTACCGGTATACCTGAAATTATATCTTTATCAGTATCACAAAGCGCTATTCCCAACAGCTTCTCATATATAGGATATGCATTACATACAATATCATAATGTTCCGGCTTTTGTACATTATCTAAGGTTATGGTCCTGATATCATCTACAGGCAGCATATTAATATATTCCGAATTATTATCCTGTACATCAACGGAATGATAACAATTATTAATTGCACATTCATTATTAAAGCCGATAATCATACCGGAATCTGCTCCGGTAATCATACCTGCGTTATAACAGTCTGACACACCTGCACCGGACAGCGCAGAAGCTTTATAATAACCGATAATTCCTCCTGCATATGACTGTGCATTTATGTTTCCGTAGTTTGAACATCCTGTAACAATAATATCAGACGCTATACAATTACCTGCTATACCACCTATATTTTCACCTGTTTCGGCAGATATATTTACAAGGCTTACACAATTTTTTATTGTTGCAGGTCTTTGTGCTGTACCCTTTTTAAGTCCTCCGGATATTCCGCCTGCATTAGATTTTGTTGTTATAATTTCTCCTTGTACAGTCACATTTTGTATAATACCCTTAGACGAACCAAATAACCCTGCATATGCAGTATCATATACATAAAGACCTGATATCGTATGACCGTTTCCGTTAAATTCGCCTGAAAATGGTTTGGAATTAGTACCAATAGGAGTCCATCTGTACTCTGCAAGGTCAATATCAGAAGAAAGCTCCGCAAAAAGTTCTGTACTTCCTGAATTTACTTTATTTGCAAACCATGAAAGCTCAGCCCCGGTTTTTATCTGATATATACCTGAATCATTACATTTTGGCTCAAGACTGCTCATTCCATCCCATGAGCCTGCACCCGCTTTCTGTAATGTTATTAATAATCTGCCTTCTTTTAAAGCCTCGCCGGACACCTTGCCCTGTGCAAAACAATATCCCGGCGTATATATTTCGTAAGTATATTCTTCACCGTCAAGCGTTGCAAATGAGCCGTCTGTAACGTATGATATATTTCCTGTGCCATCTTTTACAACAAGCGTATAATTACTGATTCCTTCATTACTGTCTGCATCTTTTACCGTAACACCTATATTATTAAATACAGTTTCCGAAAGTGACAGACTGATATCAGGAAGCTTTCCGAAATACCCTTCCCTGGAAAGTGCAGTAAATTGAGGTGTTTTTCCTTTTTCATGAGTAAGCTCCCTGTGAAGACCATATTCTGAGCCAAATCCATTTTCGTATATATTACCGGAAAGCTTATATGTGTCGCCTGTAAAATATTTTGGTATAGTTACATTAACTGTCTGTGCTGATACAGTATTAGCAAAAAGATACTGGTTTGATTTACCCCTGAACTCATTTCCATACGAATCCGTAATATTAATTGTTCCTGACATATTGTATATGCCCGCAAGCTTATTTGCCGGTATATATATTCCTTTACATGAGGCATTCAAAGCATTTCTTTCGCCAAAGGTAATCTGTACGTTACATCCGGCTTTAAGCTCATTTTTACTTATAGCGTTACCCTGCGAGTCTGTGTACGCATATTCTACTGCGGTTTTCTTTGCACGGATTACCTGATATACCGAATGTCCGCCTTTTGTTAATTTAATAATATTACTTCCATGTGTTAATTCAGTAACCGTTACGGAACCGTCGTTATTATATGTGACTCCTGATGTGCTGTAACCTTTATAAGAGAGTCTCCCATATGTATAATACGGACGTAGTACGGAAACCGTAACATCACTTTCCGGAGTAAATGTATAAGAAGCTCCGTTTTCTTCATCTGTATAATATAAAACATCAAGCTCAGCATCAATGTTATCAGCTGACATTTTACCTGCAGCTGTATTAAGGCCTTTATTTATCGTCATTCCGGTATCAATATCCGTACTCTCTCCCACATTTACAACAAGAACCCCTGTATTCTCAGGCCAGATTGCACTAAAGAAAGAACCTCCGAAGCTCTGGGACGCAGCATTAGTCATTGCATCATATGTAACAAGTATTATTGCAGTGCCTTTTCCTACTGCTTTTATATCAGCTGCCGCGCTGTTATTACCGGGAACTACTGTTACAACATCATTACTTATATTGCCAAATTCGTCAATTACCGTATAATGAAAATCCGGCTCTGCTATCTTTGCATTAGATATGCCTTCTATAGCCTGCCAGTTACGATAGCATTCAAGCCTTGCAGAATCATTTTCAGCAATATTTAAAAATCCTCTTGAATTGACGTTCATATATATATCTGCAACGTCATACTTATTTTCTGTCAGGTCATCAATAACCGTATCAGGGTTATGCAAATCATCATTTATATAAAGGTCTTCATCTGTAACGGTAAATGAACTGTCCTCTTTTACCGAAACCCAATTCCAGTATGTAACAGCGCCCTCCATTGATACTTTATAATAATATGTTGTTCCGTTCGCATATATATATGTATATGTATCCGTACCTTCGCTTTCATCAGTTACAGGCGATGCTGCAGGATTAAGTACGCTGTATGAAAATGAATTGGTCAGTTTACCTGTAGTAAGCTCAGCGCCCTTTGGAACAGTAATCGTAACAGTTCTCTTAAGCTGCGCTGCAATATTAAATCCAAAGGAGCGGTTTGCCGTAATGGTTGCAGAAGCAGTATTAGAAAGATAATTACCTGCTTTATCACCTAATGGTGTAACTGTTACGGATAAAGTATCTCCCGAAAGGCAGAGCGCCGAAGACCTGTCTGAATTCTGCGCCTGCATTCCAAGCGATGTGCGCCTTAAATCTCCATTGATGTCGATTATTGTATGCGAAATTTCGTAGTCAGTTCCTTCTATCCAGCCTGAATTTGTGCAGTATATGTTAGTTGCCGTATATACTGTAAATGTCTGGGATGGTTCTTTGCTTACTGCAATATCCAATGTTCCGTTTACTGTCTCGCCGTCTGCGGCATACCCTGTAAGAGTATATGTATCCGGCTTAAGCTTAAGATTGTATACGTATCCTTGCGGTTCTCCCACACTGATGTTATTGCCTGAGGCATCTTCAAGAGTCATTGTTTTAGATGTGGCATTCATCTTAATCTCAACATCAACATATCCATTATTTAAAAGAGCGTTTATTCTTGATATTGCTGAATTAATGTCATTATCAGATGACGACGGCTCTGACATTACAGTCATAATTTCATTATAAGCTCCTGCATCTGATTTAATAAGCTCATAATTATCCGCAAAAAGTGTATACAGAACACTTCTGTCGCTATTTGTAAAATATGCAGGGATACCTTCTGATTCATCTAAATTGTCTATTCCAATATCAGAACCATAATCAAACATACTATACTGCCATCTTATTACATTAGTATGGTCATTATCCATATTATCTGAAAGCACACAGCTTCCCGCACCTGAATTAATAAATTGGTTATCTACTGAAACCATCCATCCTGATGTATCCGTATAATCAAATTCAGAAAGGTCTGCACCTGTTTTTTCAGAGAGAACAGGCTCACTATTGTGAATAGATTTGTAAGCGTTCTTAATAGAAGCAGGTATATTGATGCAGCCATTATCTATATCTGCAATACTTGAAAGATAAAAATCATTTTTTGTGTAATTACTGCCTAATGCAGGGTCTGTTTTAAGACCTGACTTTGCAAAAAAAGCATATGTAGCCTGTGAAACAGTAAGGTTATCAATATCTATCTGTACTCCGATATTGTCCCATTCTGATTTTATTTCTTCATAAGATAATTTCATTGGCGGTATGTAAAAGCCCTGACCTAACGTAAGTCCCTCTAAAGAAAGAACTACATACCTGTCTGCATATGAAGCTTCTTTAGCATATGAGCTCTGCGGCAGTACAGATATTGTAATTAATACCGCCATCACAAGAGCAATGCATCTTCTGGTTAAATGTTTCATAATCCAATTACATCTCCTTTTGTTATATAGAATATTTGATTTTTACACGATTTAATTTTTTAATCATGCCCTTCTGCATCAAAGCCAGAAAAATTATCGTGGAAATACCATGAATTACATTTACAGGAAATCCGCTTATATATGCGGCAGTAAATAAACCGGTATTAACGTCATTTGAATACATTAATACGGACGCCGTATCCATAATTCCCCCGTATATTACAACGGCGCATAAAAAACCATATATACATACAGGTATTTTCATTTTATCCGCATTATATTTTTTACTGAAAATGAGACCTGATATAAGTCCGACAGTTCCCATTGCAAACATCTGCCAAGGAGTCCAGGGACCCTGTCCAAATATAAAATTTGACATAAATGCCGATGCAGTACCGACAATAAATCCACATTCCCAGCCAAGTCCTATTCCGCTTATTATTACAACTGCAAGCATCGGTTTAAAAAACGGAATCATGTAAAATACTGTACGCGATATAACGGCAATCGTAACAAGCGCCGCAATGACAACAAGTTTTCTCGCCTGTGGTTTTTTCCTCTCAAACGTACATATAAGCGGAATCATTGACAATGCTATTATAATTATTGAAATCAGGTAATAGTGTCTGCCATTAAACAATGTGATATCACATCCTCTGTCGTTATTGCTAAAGGAAAGTAATCTCTTGCAATCCTGTTAGCTGCTGTCGTTAAAAATATGTTTCCGGCAAAAAAATCTCTTGTCCCACATGCTGCTTTAATATTCCCGTCAAAAAACAGAGCGCATATATCCGCATATTCTGCACAGAATTCTACATCATGCGAAACCATAAGTATTGTAATACCTCTTTTTAAAAGCTCTTTAAAAATACATGCAAGCTTCTTTTTATAATATCCGTCATAGCCCTTAGTCGGTTCGTCAAGTATAAGTATCTCAGGCTCAGGTATTAATACCTTGCATAAGGCGCACCTTTGTTTTTCTCCTCCGCTCAAATCATATGGATGCATATTTAAAAGATGTTCTATATCCATAAGCTTTGTAAGCTCTTTTACACGTTCCGAAGATACGCCGTACAGCTTTGCATGCGAATTCAAATCTTCTAAAACATTATCTTTAATAAACATTGTTTCAGGATTCTGTACAAGCACTCCGAGAACGTGGCCATATAAAGCATTTTCATCCCATTTTTTTATATTTTTTCCTTTTATGCGTACACTTCCGCTATGTGGTTTGCCTGCTCCGGTTAGAACGGACAAAAGTGTTGTTTTTCCGACTCCGTTACCGCCGAGAATACATGTAAGAGTGCCTTTTTGCACCGAAAAATTAAGGTCCTTTAATATGTCCGGTGATTTTTTGTCATATCTGAACCATACATTTGACGCTTTAATAACCGTTTCGTTATTTTTATCAAATAAAGATTGGTCATCATACATCATTTTGCATCCGGTAATATCTTTATCCTTAAGATATTCTGAAAGCATTATACGAGCTTCGTTTACATTCATCGGAAGGTTGTCCTCATCAGGTTTAAGCCTTGAAAAAAGTCTTACGGGAACAGGCATTGCGTCAAAATAATCATAAGCTTGTATATTTTTTGCAGCATACCTGCGGTCTCCGTCTAAGAGAACCTTTCCTTCTTCCAACAAAACTATGTGGTCAGACAATTCATATACACTTTCAAGCCTGTGTTCAACCGTAATAATTGTTGTGCCAAAATCCTTTTGGATTTTTTTCAGCAGCATTAAAAATTCCTGCGCAGCCTCGCTGCTTAACTGCGAAGTAGGTTCATCAAGTATAAGAACCGAAGGGTTGACCGCCATTACGGAGGCAAGATTAAGTATCTGCCTCTGTCCGCCCGATAATTCCGATACATTTTTATCAAACCATTCCCTTATACCAAAATAATCCGCAAGCTCAGAAATTCTAAGGCTCATTTTGCTCTGACTGTAATTTAAGCTTTCAAGCCCGAAAGCAAGCTCATGCCACACCTTATCGGTTACAATCTGATTATCAGGATTTTGCATAACATAACCTATATCAAGAGACTGTGTAAGCCTGTCAACAGCATTAAGCGGCTTTCCGTTATATATTACATCACCGCTAAGCTTCCCCTGCGGCGCCATAACCGAAACCAGATGTTTTAAAAGAGTTGTTTTGCCGCAGCCAGATTTTCCGCATATCAGCAGCCATTCTCCTTTATTTATTGTTATATTTACATTATCCAGTGCCGGATGCATACTTTCAGGATATGTGAATGTCAGATTTTTGATTCTGTATATTTCCATCTTATCTCCTTTGCCGCTATATCAATGACAGGCAGAAAACATATGGCGCCATATAATACGGCAATAATATATACATTTCCTGTCATTTTATAGTATGGATAATACTGTATATAAATTGTTTTTCTTATAAAACTTAAAATTACATATACGGCGCACAAAAGCATAAATGCAATTCTTATAACATCTCCCGTCGTTATTCTGAACAAAGAATAACTGCTCCTCTTTAACTTTACCCCATATCCCCTTACACGCATGGAATCAGCTCTGATTACCGAGCTTTCAAACGCCCATGTTATCATTGCAGACAGTATGGAGATACCATTCTTCTTAACGCTCCGACCAAGATATTTCTGTGTACCGGATACCTCTTTAAATCTCCTGCTGAATTCAGGAATAAACCTTAATGTCATTGATATAATAAGCGACAGCGCCGGAAATATACGTCCTGTAAGATATATAACCCGGTCTGAAGTCATTATCTTATTAAAAGAATAAAACAACGCGCATATGCTTCCAACCATAAAGCCTGATACAATACCATATATTATAGATTCAAGAGTTAACGGATTCCCGTCGGGAAAATATCTTAGTATCGTCATTCCTTCGTGCGAAAATAACGGATTAATTATTATTCCCAACAAAATAACCGGTACAAACATTCCAAATAAAACACGCAGAAAATTTTTCCTTCCCATAATAAATCCAAGTGACAGACCTGCAGCAAGGGTTAGGAAAATTACAACCGGGTGCATAAAACACACAGTAACCGTAATTAAAATTATATAATAAATAATCTGTGTAAATGGATGCCAATATTCAAACTTATTTTTCATTCGTTCACATCCTGTTTTAAATCTGCGCCAAGGTCGCATGTATAATGAAATTCGATACTGTCACCATCAGAAACCTTATATCTGCTGATACCGTAATTAGGAAACCAACCATTCACAGAATACATCCATCCGGAAAGCTCCCCGCAGTCAAATTCATATATATTTGCAATTCCTTCGATATAACTTGAGTTATATAAAGGCGTAAATGAAAATTCCATATGTATATTATTTTTTTGTGTTTCACGCTTTAGAATATCAAACACAGACTCTCCTTCTGAAAATTCGACTTCGGTTTTAGCAAGTATAATTCCGTTCTTTGGAATTATTTCATGCTTTGCTTCATCAAAATCATCAATATTATTAATAATCGTGCTGCATTCTATAAGCAAGGAACACGTATGTTTTTCTTCCTCATTAACGGTTACTTCTTCAGGCTCTACCGGCTCAGGTTTTCCCTCTGGAACAGGCTCTGTATTATACTGGTCAGTAGTGACATGCTCTTTTGTTACAACCTTGTCTTTTTTTATGTCATATTTTTTATAATCATGTCCTGACTGCTTAACATCATCTACACTAAGATATTCATCACCTTTATCCTTATTCTTTGGCGCTTCTGTGCCGCTTGATTCTTCGGGATTCTTTGATGCTTGTGTACTATCTGCTTCATCTGCGTTCTGCGGTGCCTGTGTACTATCTGATTCGTCTGTACCCTGCGATGCTTCTGTATCATACGGAGTGTCAGTACCGTATGCCGCTTCACTTATATCGGCTTTTTTTTCACATCCCGGTAAAAAACCTAATGCAATCAATGTTACAGCTAATATCAAATATATGTATAATTTTCTTTTCATTTCTTTCGCCTCTTATATATAAATAATGTTAAAATCATGCATACTGCCGCAAATAAAACAACGCAAACTACAATCACGGTAAATTGCATATTATCCTTATAAACTGCTTTATCTTCTGTAGGATGCCTGTCTATGTCAGAAGATAAAACCGCTTCAGACGAAACATCATTTACATCTGCATTTGCATTTACATTATCATATGCTGTTTCCTGCACTTCATCATCTGTCTCTTCCTTACTAATCTTTACTGATTTAGCAAGAAAATATATTCCTTGTGAATCTGTTATAAAATGTACACGATTATCCTTTACGGAAACCTTATCAATATATTCGGGATTACGGCTTTTTTCATCAAACCGCATAAGAAGATATTCCCCATCATTTAAATCAACATAAGTTTCTATAAGAATATTACCGGTACTTCTGTTCTTATGTTTAAGATTAAGCACATATGGATTATCTGAAATCTTATGTATTTTTTTATTATATTTTGACTTGCTGCTCAAATTAAAATATTCTTTTTTAATCTCTGAAACATTATCACCGTGAAATACTACCGAATAATACTTTCCTTCATCTGTGCTTGTAATAATCTTTATATTGTGGCTTGTACCATATATGCTTTTTAGCTCTTTTTTATTTACATAAGCGCCTTTTCTCTTTATAACTTTATCCTTACTTTTAATTGTCTTTCTGGTAACTGTCTTTGTTACTTTTATTTGAGGTGCGCCTGATGCTTTAGGCATCTTTAAAATGTCCTGCTTTGGCACAATATTATCAGGCGGGTTCGGAGTGTTTGTATATATAACATTCTGATAAGGCGCTTTAGTATACTGTGGTTCGTTCGTATACTGTGGTTCTTTAGTATACTTCGGCGCTTCTGTATGTGGAGTAAATGTAGCGTTCACCTGTGGTATGGAAGTTTTTTCAGGCGGCTCTTTCGTATTAAGAGCAGTCTCTTTCTTTGTAAAATCAAACAGCCTTCCCATATCGTTAAGCTGTCTGTATAGACTTACAAGAGCATATATGCACTGTGAATCCGCCATCATATTAATACCTTCACCTTTAATATGCGAAAAGCCTTTTTCATCACTATTATAAAATTCAAGCAATCCATCAAGTACAGTATTTCCTTCTTCAGTTATAAATCTCTTATCACTCCATATATCTATATCAAGCGAAGTAAGCGTAACTAAAACCTGAGCTGTACTTTCTGCTGCAGGAGCGCCGCCATAAGCAAAATAACCTTCTGCAAGCTGCATACCTGATAAAGCATCTAAACCTCGGTCAATTGCTGCCTTTACATCTGAATATGTATCATAATAAGGTGAAAGAGCCGTAAGTACCATAGCCGTTATATCTACATCTGCAGTATTTCCCCTAAGTGCAAAACCTCCGCCGGAAAGCTCCTTAGAAAGAATATATTCTATGCAGTCATTCCTTGTATATAATGCGTCTTTGGGAATATCGTACTCCATTGAATCGAGTGATATAAGCGCATATGCCGCGCCGTTAATTCCCTGCTTCCAAGGCGTTCCGATTACGCAATTATATGTTCCGTCTGCAATAAGATTAATCGGATTACCTTTACTATCTTCTCCAAACGCCAGCGGATTGCCGCCGCATGCAAGAACTGCTAAAGATATACGGTGCCATTCTGTAGCCTTATTCCTGCTTAGTCCATACGAATTATTCCCGTAGCATTCTGTAACATAGCTTTCCAAAGCAGAAAGGTAATCGTTGTATGCATCATCTTTTTTATATTGTCCGCATCCTACCGCAAACCAGTCTCCTCCCGTGCTTCCTGCCGATGCAAGTAAATCGCCCGAAAGTACATACATACCATCACCTGAAAGCAAATCAAAACAGTCATTAATAATAGTCTCAATATTTTCTGAATTGTTATATGACATGCCTTTAGCAAAGCATTGATTTAAAGACAGCAAAAAAAATTCTGCCATTATCACTAATGCCAGAATAAGGATATATATTCTCTTTTTACAGGTTTTTATGCGTACCATAATAAACTCCTAAATGTATTCAGAAGCAGTAACAAGCAAAAAAGAATATTTTCCTCACCCGGAAAACAGACTTTACAAGTTACTATTCACGGCTAAAAGCCTGTGAAGCAGGAACTGCCACCATATGAGCACTCTTAGTGCGCAGCACGAAACTGAAGCCTGTCAAGGCGACGAGTGCGAATTAGGTGTGGCGGTTACGTGAATAGTAACCTTTATTCAGGTTATGGCAGGTCTCCTGACTCCACATCATCCTTAAAGACACCTTCCCGGTTATTCACCAGTGGCGTATTGTCTTCTTGTCCGTGTTACAGTAGTGGTGACTGCTCCGGGCTTACACCGGATTCCCTATTAACAATTGCAAGAATTGACCATATCCCGATTGTATATATTAAATTTACTATTCACGGCTTAACTGTTTTATACAAAGTCTCATCAAGCCTGCATGAATGAGGCTTTGTATAAAACAGTTAAAAGCCTGTGAAGCAGGAACCGCCACCCATATGAGCACTATTAGTGCGCAGCACGGAACTGGAGCCTGTCAAGGCGACGAGTGCGAATTAGGCGTGGCGATGCCGTGAATAGGCACTTTCACATAGTAGCATAACATAACACTAAAGTCAATTATTGAGTCATTTACATTTTTGCTGTACAATATAAGCGAACCCAGAAATCAACCGGAGGCATACAAATGATTACATATACACATTCTTTTAATCTGAAAGAAATGATATCGCCGGATAAATCATGGAACTTTTATCCATACAATACATATGAACTTTCGCAGATATGCTATTTTGACATAGAAACTACAGGTCTGTCCGCCGACACATCTAACATATATCTTATCGGCGTCGGAAGTTATACGGACTCAGATACATTTACTGTGATACAATGGTTTGCCGATGATTACAACAGTGAAAAAAATATCCTCAAGGAATTCCTTGAATACATTAAACAATTTGACATAATAATCCATTACAACGGCTCAACATTCGATATTCCGTATATTAATAAAAAATGCAAACGTCATGCCGTCAATCCATCGGCTCTTAATGAAATGAAAAACCTTGATATATATCACGCTTTAAGAAAATACGCTGCTCTTCTTAAGCTTCCTGACAAGAAGCTTAAAAGCTTTGAACGCTACGTAGGTCTTAACCGTGACGATACATTTAACGGCGGCGAACTAATCGAAGTATATGCCGAATACATACAAAATATATATCTTCGCAAAGAAAATGATAAACTCCTTAAGCTGCTTCTGCTTCATAATTATGAGGATATAACAGGTCTGTCCCAGGTTGCTTCTCTTCTGTTTCTTAAGGAAATCGGAAAGATTCCGGTTGAAATAAAGAATGCATATCTTGAAAATTATAAAGACGAATGTTTTATGACCGTTGTATATAACTGCAGCCTTCCGGGTGATTATAATTTTGAAATAAATGAGCCTTTTTACTGTCACTGGAGCAAAAATGATATTATTCTTAAAGTTCCTGTTGCCAAAACAGAACTCAGATACTATTTTTCTGATTACAAAGACTACTATTATATGATTAATGAGCATACAGTCATGCATAAAAGCGTCGCTGTATATACTGATTCATCCGTGCGAAGAAAAGCAAAAAAATCCGAATGCTTCGTTAAAAAATCAGGAATGTTTCTGCCGGTCAGTAAACCGGGATGCTTTTCTGATAAAATGCATATATTCAAAACCGGTTATACTGACAAACAATGCTATATAGAGCTTACAGAAGAAATGCTTTCAGATACAAAGTGGCTTATAACATATTACTCGCAGATAATATAGAATAATTAATTTCACCCAATCTAATATGCAAAAAAATGCTGCCTTGTAGTCAGACAGCATTTTAATAGTTACTATTCAAAAGCATAGCCACGCCTTAAGCTTCTTCTGCAGTAGAAAGAATCTCTTTCTTATTATATGAACCACATTTCTTACATACTCTATGCGGCATCATAAGTTCTCCACACTTACTGCATCTGACAAGATTAGGTGCTGTCATCTTCCAGTTAGCACGTCTCTTATCTCTTCTTGCCTTTGATGATTTATTCTTAGGACAAATTGACATTCCGTTACACCTCCCGTAAAACTATTGCGAAATTATACAATTAACTTCACTCACACTTGACCTATTATACTGGCAAAAAATACATTTGTCAACAATTATTTTTATACTAATGCAACTGTTTCTCTTGCTATAGCAAGCTCTTCATTGGTAGGGATTATATATACCTTAACTTTTGAATCCGCAGTTGAAATCATAACTTCCTCTGAACGCTTTTTATTATTTTCTTCATCTATATGTATGCCCATATATTCAAAATAGCTTATAATCTGCTTTCTTACAACATGGTCATTCTCACCGAGTCCGGCTGTAAATATAATTGCGTCTACTCCGTTCATAGCTGCTATGTAACCGCCGATGTACTTAGCTGCATTATAGCAGAATACTTCAACTGCCTGTCTTGCAAGCTCGTTTCCTTCATTAGAAGCTTTATCAAGGTCACGGAAATCACTTGATACATTTCCTGAAAGACCATATACGCCTGATTTCTTATTAAGAACGTTCATAACCTCGTCTATAGTCATATTTTCCTTATTCATAAGGAATTCAATGATTGCAGGGTCAATGCTTCCGCTTCTCGTACCCATGATAAGTCCTTCAAGAGGTGTAAGTCCCATAGTTGTATCAATAGACTGTCCGTTCTTAACAGCAGTTATACTTGCTCCGCCCCCAAGGTGGCATACTATAATCTTACTATTCTCAGAGTCAAGTCCGCATACTTCACATGCTCTCTTTGATACAAAGCTGTGGCTTGTTCCATGAAAACCATATCTTCTAATCTTATAATTATTATAGTAATCTATAGGAAGTCCGTAAAGATATGCTTTTTTAGGCATTGTCTGATGAAATGCAGTATCAAATACACCAACATTAGGAACATTAGGCATTATTGCCTGACATGCTCTGATACCGATAATATTAGCAGGATTATGAAGCGGTGCGAGGTCGTTACATTCTTCAATAGCGGCAAGAACATCATCATTTATAAGAACAGATGATGCAAACTTCTCCCCTCCGTGTACTATTCTGTGTCCTACAGCTTCAATTTCATCAAGACTTTCTACAACGCCATATTCTTTGTCAGCAAGAGCCTCAAGGACAATTCTTACAGCAACCTCATGGTCAGGCATGGCTTTGTCGGAAACCATCTTCTCGCCGCCCTGCGGCTTATAATTAAATACTCCATCTATACCTATACGCTCACATATACCTGAAGCAAGCGCCTGCTCAGTATCAGAATCTATAAGCTGGTATTTCAGAGATGAACTACCACAGTTAATAACTAAAACTTTCATAATGTAACCTCCTGAAATTAAAATCGATTTTTTAAATTATACGACTATTGACCTTAAAAATCAATACTGATACAATCATGTAAACAGGAGGACGCATATGACAGTAACAGGTATAATTTGTGAATATAATCCGTTCCATAACGGACATGCATATCATATTAAAGAAACAAGACATATATGTAACTCAGATTATATAATCGGCGTTATGAGCGGAGATTATGTCCAGCGCGGAGAAGCTGCGGTTACTGACAAATATACGCGCACCAGAATGGCTCTTATATCAGGCTGTGATATAATTCTTGAGCTTCCTGTAAGATATGCAACATCAAGCGCTGAAGGATTTGCTTATGCTGCTGTTAATACCCTTATTTCCACATGCATTACTGATAATTTCTGTTTCGGAACTGAATACGGAAGTCTTAAAAAGCTCCAGCCTGTAACCGACATATTATATAATGAACCCAAGGTATATTCAGACAAATTAAAATCAGAATTAAAAAACGGGCTTTCATTCCCCGCTGCGCGTATGAAAGCATTACAAGCCTGTACCGGTATAGATGATATCAATTACAGTCCTAATAATATACTTGCCATTGAATACCTCAAAGCATGTAAGAATACCAAGCTTAAGCCATATACCATAAAAAGAACTGACGGAGGCTATAATGCAGATGATATATCTGTGCACCCTGACAATATATGCAGCGCCGGTGCAATAAGAAAGCTGCTTTATACCAATGATAAAGAAAGTCTTATTAACTATATGCCTTTCGACACGCTTAAGCTTCTTAATAATACTGTTATAACAAATGATTTTTCCGATATACTTTACTCACAGCTTATATACAACAGGGGCAATCTTTATGACTTTTTGGATGTAAGCGATGATATGTCGTCAAGAATCAGCAATAATATTAACAGTTACAAAAACTTTACAGACTTCTGTGAGCTTATAAAAACAAAACAGCTGACATATACAAGAGTATCCCGTGCTCTCCTTCATATATGCCTCGGAATTAAACAATATAACCAAAAAAACTATGATATACCGTATATACGTCTGCTTGGTTTCAGAAAAGATGCTTCGCATCTTATAAAGAAGCTTTGCGATAACGCAGCTGTTCCGGTATTAAAAAATGCCCGTGACATACACTCTCTTACCGCTCCATTTGCAAAAGAAATGATTAATGAAGATATACGGTGTTCTGAACTCTACCGCTATATTCAGGGAATAACTGATTATAATGAATATACACATGGTCTTGTAATCGTATAACGCGCATATGATTTAATGAGCCTTGCGACGTCCTGCGCTTGCGCAAAGGACGACATAAGGCGAAAACCACATCGCGACGAAGGCGAGATGATTTAATATGAGCAAACGAACATATTTAATACTTTGTACCGCTATAATAATATCTCTTATAACACTTATAAGCATGCCTGAAATATGCGTATCAGGAGCCAGATACGGTCTGATTCTGTGGTTTGATTCCATAATTCCGACATTATTTCCTTTTTTTGTTATAACAAGACTTATAATAGAACTAAATCTCTGTCCAAAACGCCTGCTCCCTTACTATCCTGTTTTAATCGGACTTTTATCAGGCTATCCTAACGGCGCCCTTACAATAGGCGAACTCGTAAAACGTGGACAGATTTCAGTACATAAAGGCCAATACCTTCTTGTAATCTGCAATAATGCAAGTCCCGTCTTTCTGATAAGCTTCATAGGATTCACATGCCTTAATAATGTCTGGGGAAAATATGTAATTTGGCTCTGTGTAATCGCAGCATCATTTATTACATACATGCTTATTTATAAAAAAGACGGTGCAATAAACATAAAAAATACAAAAGAACCTGCAGAAATTCCTGCAGGTTCCGTATCGCTTCATTGTATATTTGAACAAATAATCATGAAAAGCTTTGAAGTTCTTGTTATGGTAGGTGCATATATAATATTATTCTCAATAATTGCACATATAATTATGACGTTAAATATACCTGAAATATGTACTATAATTACAGCCGGAATACTTGAAATAACAACCGGAATGAATCTTCTTTCAGACTCTTCGCTTTCTGATATGTATAAATATATCATAGCAGCCGGAATATGCGGATTCGGCGGAATGTCTGCAATACTCCAAAGCAAAGGAGTAATATGCTCTTGTGGGCTGTCAATCACCAAATATATACTGCATAAAATTATATGTACTGTAATTAGCTGTATATTATGTTATATATATATTATGATTCGAGTTCATCTATAAGCTTATTAATATCATCTACCGGAGGATTGTCAAGCTCAATTCCAAGTTCTTCCCTCATGCTCTGAGGCATGTCCTTTGCAAGGTCCTTCTTATTAGCGGTAATTACATCCAAATCTTCTTTAAGCGCTTCAAATACAAGGTCATATCTTGCTTTTGTATTCTTGTAAGCATTCTGTATAATACTCTCCGCATTAGAAAGCAAATCGTTAGTATACTGTATTGCGCCGACTCTTATCTGCATAGCTTCTTCATTAGCTCTTGATACAATAATATTAGCTTCATTATTAGCCGCTGCAATTATCTCCTCAGCACGCTCGTTAGCCTGATGAACCATAACGCTCTCATCTACTATCGCTGCCGCATGATTATTAGCCTGCTCAATGATAATATCAGCATTATTCTGTGCATCAGCAATAATCTTATCTCTGTTGGCTATAATTTTCTGATACTTTTTAATCTCTTCAGGAGTTCTCATTTTAAGCTCATCGAGCATATCATAAAGTTCATCTTTATGGAGTGTAACCTTGTTCTGGTTGGTAAATGGTGACTTACTGCTCTCAACAAACTCAAAAATGTCATCAATTAACTGTTCAATTTTACTTTCTGCCATTATTATGCACCTTCCTTATTATATTTTATCGTACTTTAGAAAAACATGCTTGTTCGTTTTATATTCTTTAACTCTTACTACACTAAAACCGTTCATATTAAATGCCTGTTCATCCGTCCTTAACGACGTTTCGATTATAATTATGGAATCGCTGTCAATAATACCTGAACCACCTAAAGCCTCAAGCACAGGACACTCCATATCATGTTCATATGGCGGGTCCATAAACACTATATCAAAATATTTGCCGCGTTTGGAAAGATTGCGTATAGCGCCGACAGCATCCATAGGAAGAATTCCTGCATCCTCTTCAAGTCTTGTATGCTTTAAATTGTCTTCTATACATTTTAACGCATCCTTACTGTTATCGACGAATACAGCTTCTTTTGCACCTCTGCTTAACGCTTCAATACCAATACCGCCGCTGCCGGCAAACAAATCAAGAAACGAGGAATCATATATATCACTCTGAAGAATATTAAACAAAGTCTCTTTAATTCTGTCAGTTGTTGGCCTGATATCTCTTCCTTCGCAGGTTCTTAAAGTCATTCGTCTTGCTTTTCCGGCAATAACTCTCATTTAAGGCACTCCTTTTCAGACATACTACTTGATTAGTATATCGTTTTTGATAATAAATATCAAGGGGTATTATTTAATTCTGTACGCCATGATGAACGGCTGTTGTACTGTCCGTTATAGCACGAAATTCATATCCATGTGACTTTCCGTATTTGATTATTCTGTCAAGCGCTCCTATTGTTTTATAATTTCCTGAAAAATCATGCATAAGCACAACATTTTCTCTGTTCTTTCTGAGCCCTGATATTACACTTCTGTATACCTGCCCGCTGTTTGTTGCGCCTCCTGCATCAGAAGAACTTACATTCCAGTCAAAATACGAGAATCCGGCTTTATCAACTTTTTTAACAAGCTTTGTCATAATTCCTCTTGAATACGACCTGCTTACAAGATTAGAGCTTCCTCCCGGAAATCTTGTAATCCACACCTTATATCCCAGCGTTTTATAAAGCTTATTCTGCTGATTATACAGATTATCCATATAAGCTTTCTCGGAACGGTATATTTTTCCATAATCATGTGAATAACCGTGAATTGCTACTGTATGTCCTTCTTTTTTCTCTCTTTTAATCAGTTTTTCACCGTCAGCATTATAATTTACAGTAAAGAATGTTGCTTTAACATTATTCTTTTTCAGAATATTCAGTATCTTAGGAGTAGATGTAAGTGAAGGACCATCATCAAACGTAAGATAAATTATACTCTTTTTAGCTTTATCAACAGTAACACATACGCTGTATACTGCCTCCTCTGTAACAGCGCTTATCGTAGCTTTTCCTTTTTTTATTCCTGTTACCATGCCTTTTTTAACAACAGCAACTTTTTTGTTATCAGACCTCCACCTGACTTTACCTTTTGCATCTAAAAGATGAAGCCTTAACACCTCGCCTTTGTATATAGTGCATGATGAATATGAAAGACCTGTATATGAAACCTTTACTCTGCATGATACAGTCTTTCCGCCTGATTCGGCTGTAATTACAGTCTTTCCTTTTTTAAGAGCATGCACAAGACCTTCTTTGGTAACTGTAGCAACATTTTCATTAGAACTTGTATATATAACTGAATCACAGGCTTCATTAAGCTTAAGATTATATTCCTGTCCAATACCCAGCTTAATACTTGTCGTATCCAAAGAAAGCGCGCCCTGTGTAACAGGTTCTGATACATACACAGGCTCCGCAGACGGCGGCGCTCCCGTCACGTCCGGCACAACCTCGCTTGCGTTGCATATTCCCGGAATAAATACAGTAATAAATATGGCAAATAAAACCATCTTTATATATTTCATACACATCATCCCTTATTCTGGTCGTCAATAAGATTAGTGCTGTGATATATCTCCCGAAGCTTAGGCTTTTCAATCTTACCGGTAGGATTACGCGGTATATCAGCAAATATAATCTTACGTGGGCGTTTGTATCTTGGAAGCTCCTTACAGAACTCATTAATATCTTCTTCCGTACATTCCTCGCCTTTTGCAACTTCGATTATTGCAGCCGCAATTTCACCGAGCCTCTTATCAGGAAGACCGATAACGGCAACATCTTTTACTTTGGTATTCTTTCTGATAAAGTCTTCAATCTGTACAGGATAAAGATTCTCACCGCCGCTTATTATTACGTCTTTTTTTCTGTCAACAAGATAAATGAAACCGTCTTCATCCATCTGTGCCATATCTCCTGAATATAACCATCCGTCTTTAAGAACCTCTTCGGTTGCTTCAGGATTATTATAGTAACAGGTCATAACCCCCGGTCCTTTAATAATAAGCTCACCGACTTTTCCCTGCTCAACTTCATTCCCGTCTTCATCAACAATTTTAACTTCCCAGCCATATCCGGCTTTTCCGATTGCTCCGACCTTATGTATATTCTCAATACCAAGATGAACACATCCAGGCCCTATAGACTCAGACAAACCGTAGTTGGTATCATAATCATGACTAGGAAAATACTGTTTCCATCTCTTTATAAGACTCTGAGGAACCGGCTGCGCTCCGATATGCATAAGTCTCCATTGTGAAAGCTCAAAATCAGATATCTTAAGCTCCCCCGTATCAAGCGCTTCAAGTATATCCTGAGCCCAAGGAACTAAAAGCCATACTATAGTGCAGCGCTCATTGGAAACTGTCTCAAGTATTGTTTTAGGATTAACACCTTTTAGAAGCACCGCTTTGCTTCCTGATACAAGGCTTCCGAACCAATGCATCTTAGCTCCGGTATGATAAAGCGGAGGAATACATAAGAACACATCATCCTTAGTCTGTCCGTGATGCTTCTGCTCACATATTGCAGAGTGCATAAGACTTCTGTGCTTATGCAGTATTGCCTTCGGGAATCCTGTAGTTCCCGATGAAAAATATATAGCAGCATTATCATCATCAGTTAAAGTAATGTCAGGAGTTATACTTGAACAGTTAGCTGTGAGGCTGTCATAACTTTCTGCAAAATACGGACAGCTGTCGCCGACAAAGAATAAAAGCCGGTTAGTTATTATATCATCTGCAATATTTTCAATTCTTCCGATAAACTCAGGTCCGAATACCAAAACATCCGCTTCTGCAAGATCAAGGCAGTATTTAATTTCGTCAGAATCGTAACGGAAGTTAAGAGGTACTGCAAGAGCTCCTGTCTTAAGGATTCCAAAATATATAGGAAGCCATTCAAGACAGTTCATAAGAAGAATTGCTACCTTATCATCCTTTTTTATTCCTCTTTCTAAAAGTAAATTGGCAAATCTGTTAGCTTTTTCATCAAACACCTGCCATGTAATCTCTCTTCTGTAATGAGATGTAGGATTAGCTTCTATAAGCTCATAGTCCCTCCATGTTACTCGTCTTTTTTCCTGAATCTCAGGATTAACTTCAACAAGACATATATCATTTGGATATTTTTTAACATTATCCTCTAAAAATTGTGTTATAGGCATCTTATTGGTTCCCTTCCGTTTTAATTAGCTTTCAAATCCGGCTATAAAAGCTTTCTGATTGATATCAATAGTCTTTTTCGGTACTGTATCTGCAATAACTGAAAGCCATTCGTCTTTGTCAAAATCCATGCTCTTTGCAGCGAGACCTAGAATTACGACATTAAAGCATCTTGTATTACCAAGTTTTTTCGCCTCATCCATAGCATTAATTGATACAACTTTATGCTCTTTTTTAAGATTATCAATAATATTGTCAGGATAATCACATGCACCTGTAACAACTGTCATTGGTGCGATTTCCTGTTCGTTTACAATCATAACGCCGTCTTTTTTAAGAAAATGTGCATAACGCAGCGCTTCAAGCTTTTCAAATGCAATAAGAACATCTGCCTGTCCTTCCTCAACAATAGGCTCATATACCTTGTCGCCGTAGCGTACAAATGTTACAACACTTCCGCCACGCTGCGCCATACCGTGAACCTCAGATAATTTTACGTCATATCCGGCTTTTGTAATAATACCGCCGAGAATTCTGCTTGTAAGAAGCGTACCCTGTCCTCCGACTCCTACAATCATAATATTTTTAGTTTCCATATACAGACACCTTTAATCCTTTCATATATTTCAGTATCAGTTCTGCCTTGGGGTAAATCCAATGGCATCAAACTTACATCTCTGCTTACAAAGTCCGCATCCGTTACACATTGTATCATCTATTACTATAGTGTCATCTTTCTTAATTATTGCAGGGCAGCCCGGAACAAGGCACTGTCCGCATTTAACGCATTTGTCAGGAATTGTATAGCACTTTCCTTTTGGAACAAATGTTTTAAGAAGCGCACATGGCGATTTGCATATAATAACTGATACCGCTTCACGTTCCACCTCACGCTTAACAACCTTTTCAAGCTCCTCATTATCAAAAACGTCAACCTCATATACATTATCTATTCCAATAGCTTTGCACTATGCGTATATATTGATTGCATATGTTTCTTCATTCTTAAGCGTAAGCCCTGTTGCAGCATGCTCCTGATGTCCTGTCATTCCTGTAGTGGAATTATCAAGTATAAGGACCGTGCCGTGTGATTTGTTATATACCATATTCATAAGAGAATTAATACCTGTATGAAGGAATGTTGAATCTCCTATAGTTGCAACCCAGTTCTTAATATATTCGCTTCCCTTTGCTTTTTCCATACCATGAAGCGTAGATATACTTGAGCCCATGCAGACCGTTGTGTCAATAACGTTAAGCGGTGCAACAGCTCCGAGAGTATAGCATCCGATATCTCCGCATGCATGTATTTTAAGCTTCTTAAGAACTGAAAATGTACTTCTGTGAGGACAGCCCGGACATAATATCGGAGGTCTCATAGGAGCATCATTTACTGTATAATCCACAGGCTCATTAAGAAGTTTTGCACGAATCATATTAGCGCTGTATTCACCCTGAACAGTAAACAGCTCTTTTCCTTTGCAGTCAATTCCCCATGATTTAACCTGTTCTTCAATAACCGGCTCAAGCTCTTCAACTATGTAAAGCTTATCAACCTTTGATGCAAATTCACATATAAGCTCCTTTGGAAGCGGATGAACGCATCCAAGCTTAAGAACCGATGCATCAGGCATAACTTCTTTTACATACTGATAAGGAATACCGCTTGTTATAATTCCGATGCCTAAGTCTTTATATTCCGCCTTATTTATTGCAAATCCTGAAGCGTCCTTTGCCATGCGGTTAAGTCTGTCTTCAACGCTCAGATGTCTTTTCTTAGCATTAGCCGGCATCATAACATTCTTGCCGATATTCTTAACATACGGCTTATCCGGTATATCCTGTCTCTCTTCAAGTGTAACAACACCCTGTGAATGCGCAAGTCTTGTAGTCGTTCTTAAAATAATCGGTGTATCATATTCCTCACTAAGCTCAAATGCAAGCTTTGTGAACTCTTTTGCTTCTGAACTGTCAGAAGGTTCAAGTACAGGAATCATAGCCGCCCTTGCAACCATACGTGTATCCTGCTCGTTCTGCGAGCTGTATATGCCGGGGTCATCTGCAACATTAATAACAAGACCTCCGTTCACACCTATGTATGCACATGTATATAATGGGTCAGAGGCAACATTAAGACCAACATGCTTCATGCATGCCATTGCTCTTGCTCCGGCCATTGAAGCGCCTATCGCTACTTCCGTTGCAACCTTTTCATTTGGAGACCATTCAGCGTATACCTCGTCATAAAGTGCAAGGTTCTCACTCACCTCTGTACTTGGGGTACCCGGATATGCTGCTGAAACCTTAACTCCTGCTTCATAAGCGCCTCGGGCTATAGCCTCATTTCCAAGCATAATCTTAGTTTTTTCCATAATGTAAATCTCCCGTTTGTATAAATTTTTTTCACAATGTTTAAATTGTACCTTTTTAGTCATAAAAAGTCAATGGAAACGGACATTTATATTAAGATGATAATTTGACGAAAACAGATGTATGTGTTATAAATATGTGAACACATATTTATGAATTGTATACAATGAAAGGATGACATAGATGAATACTATAAAAAAGGCTCTTACTGCTGTATCTTTAGCTGTTTCACTTACACTTTGCGCATGCTCCTCCGGTTCTGACGAACCAAAAGCAACCCAGACTCCTTCACCTTTAACACATACTTTTGAAAATCTTAACATTACTCTTAATTCAGATTTTACAGAATCAAACCAGGAACAGTATACTTTCTTCTTTTCAAGTTCCGATTCAATATGTATAGGCCAAAAAGAAAATAAGTCTGAGCTTAACTCTACAGGAATTACAGTCAACAGTCTTTCTGAATATGCAAGCCTTATAATGGGCAATACAGGTATTACTTCCGAACCCGTAACATACGGACAGGGACTTTATTATGAATGGGAGAAAAATGTCAACGGAACAGACTATTCATATATAGCATATGTAATTGATACAGGCGATTCATATTGGGTTATTCAGTTTGCATCACTTAAGGAACTGTATAGCGGCTTTAAAGATTATTATTTGTCGTGCTTTGACTCGATTACTTTTTAATTTATGTATATGTCCTCAATCTGGTCTTATTAATTTATTGCAAAATGGTTATTGTATTAATGCCATATTATAACTATTCTGAATAAAACATATTACAAGTCACAGGAGGGCATATTATTATGGAAAAAACATCAGCAAAAAATATTTTTACGGATTCGCGCTCGTCTGTAAAGATTACTATGACAGCGCTGTTTGCGGCACTATGCTGCATTGCAACAATGGTTATACAGATACCGACCCCTACTAATGGATTTATTAACCTGGGCGACTGTGTTGTACTTATATCGGGATATCTTCTCGGACCTGTATACGGCGCACTTGCAGCCGGAATCGGTTCTATGCTTGCAGATATATTATCAGGATATGCATATTATGCACCGGCAACATTTATTATCAAAGCTGTTATGGCCGTATGTGCATACTATCTTTACAAAGCATTAACAGGTAAAAAATCAAAGTCCGACAAAACATCTGTCATGTCACATATTGCTCCTGTAATAAGTGCATTTGTATGCGAAATAATTATGATTGCCGGATATTTTGCTTTCTCCGCTGTCATCCTCGGCGCAGGCCTCGGAGCAGTGGACGGTATTCCGGGCAATATAGTACAGGGCGTTGCCGCAATAATCATAAGTACAATTCTTCACGAACTTATTAAAGCTATTAAAATATAAAGGATGTGTATATAAATGAGTACCCTTTCAAATGTAATATACAGCAATGATAAAATAGACATTATACGAAGCCAGGCTCATGATGCTGTAAGTGAGCTGTGCGAAAAAGCCGGTCTGACTGCCGGAAATATACTTGTTGTCGGATGTTCATCAAGCGAAGCCGCAGGCGGTGATATCGGAACATACTCAAGTCCTCAGATTGCAGACGCAATATATGACGGAATCCAGTCCGTCCTAAGCGTAAAAGGCATATATCTTGCCGCCCAGTGCTGTGAACATTTGAACAGAGCTATTGTAATTAATAAAAACGCACTTTTCTGCCCTGAAATAGTCAACGCTGTTCCAAGACCGGAAGCAGGCGGCTCATTTGCGGCAAAAGTATATAACAGTCTTTGCGAAGATGCGGTTGTTGTCGAACACATAAAAGCTGACGCCGGAATTGATATCGGCAACACTCTAATAGGCATGCATCTTAAAGAAGTTGCAGTTCCGGTAAGGCTTAACGTAAAAATGATAGGCAATGCCGCTGTCACGGCGGCTCGCACAAGAGCAAAATTTATTGGCGGTGAACGAGCTGTCTATAATCATCATATTATGTAGTCTTGACGAATATATTTTCTAATGATATCATAAAATGTATGAATATATCAGTAATAAAATCAAACAAAATAATTATAAAAATTCTGTGCATTTTATTGGTTTGTGGATTGTATTTTATTCTAAGCTGCTTTAACGTCCCATGTATTTTCAGGGAATTATTTAATATTCCCTGTCCGGGATGCGGCATGACCAGAGCTCTGCGTTCATTAATCAATTTGAATTTTTATAAAGCATTACAATATCATCCTATGATATACTGCATGCCGGTTGTAATTTTATATATTGTTATGGATGGGAAAATTTTTAAAAATAAGCTTTTTAATAATATTATCCTATTTATAATTCTTATCGGTTTTGCAGTATGCTACATTGTAAGATTATTAAATGGTTTTATTGTTAGCTGACTAATAAAAGGAGGAATATATATTATGTTCTGTAAAAACTGTGGCAACCAAATGGACCCTAATGCTGCTGTATGTGTAAAATGCGGCGTTTCCAAAGGAATGGGTTTTCAATTCTGCCCTAACTGTGGCAAACCTACAGTTCCTAATGCTGCTGTATGTCTTACATGCGGATGTTCTCTTACTCCACCGATATCTCCTGAACAGCAGAAATCAAAGTTAGCGGCAGGCTTATTCGGAATATTCTTAGGCGGGCTCGGTGTACATAACTTCTACCTTGGATACACCGGAAAAGCTATTGCACAGATTTGCTTATCTTTCTGTTTTGGAATTGGCGCTATATGGGGATTTATTGAGGGAATACTTATTTTATGCGGAAATATTAACAAAGACGCTAATGGTATACCGTTAAAAGATTAATTTAAAAAATGCCGTTTCGTGATTATTTATCCTGAAACGGCATTTTTGATTTTCTATTAAATATTTTCTAAAGCCTGTTCAATATCAGCAATAATATCATTAACATTTTCAATACCTACAGAAAATCTTATAAGGTCAGAAGGAATACCTGCTTCTTTCAGCTGCTCATCCGTAAGCTGCCTGTGTGTATGGCTTGCAGGATGTAAAAGACATGTTTTACTGTCAGCCACATGCGTTGCAATACTGGCAAAATGAAGGGAATCCATAAACTTAATAGACTGCTCTCTTCCGCCTTTCAGTCCAAATGCAAGAACACCGCATGAACCATTCTTTAAATATTTTTTCGCAAGCTCGTAATTCTCATCACCTTCAAGGTCAGGATAACGTACCCATGCAACCTTATCATGGTTCTTAAGATACTTTGCAACCGCAAGGGCATTCTCGCAATGTCTCTGCATCCTTAGATGAAGTGTCTCAAGTCCAAGATTCAGATAAAATGCATTCTGTGGAGCCTGGATAGAACCAAGGTCTCTCATAAGCTGTGAAGTTGCTTTGGTAATATATGCTCCTTTACCAAATTTCTCTGTATATATTATTCCATGATAAGACTCATCAGGTGTAGTAAGCCCCGGGAACTTATCTGCATGAGCCGAAAAATCGAAATTGCCGCTGTCAACAATACATCCTCCTACACTTACGCCATGTCCGTCCATATACTTAGTTGTGGAATGTGTTACAATATCTGCACCATATTCAAAAGGTCTGCAATTAATCGGTGTTGCAAATGTATTGTCAACAATAAGAGGAATACCATGTGAATGAGCCAAAGCTGCAAATTTTTCAAAATCAAGCACATTAACAATAGGATTAGTTATTGTTTCACCGAATATACACTTTGTATTCGGCCTGATATATTTTTCAAGTTCGGAAAGCGGAAGAGTCTGGTCTACAAATGTACACTCAATTCCCATCTTCTTCATCGTCACTCCGAACAAATTATATGTTCCTCCGTATATTGTCGATGAAGCGATAAAGTGGTCTCCGCTCTCGCATATATTAAATACAGCAAAAAAGTTAGCTGCCTGTCCTGATGAAGTAAGCATTGCTGCCACTCCGCCCTCTAATGCACAAATTTTTGCTGCAACAGCGTCATTAGTCGGATTCTGAAGCCTTGTATAAAAATATCCTGCTGCTTCCAAATCAAAAAGCTGTCCCATCTCATCACTTGTAGCGTAAGGAAATGTCGTACTCTGAATAATTGGTAATTGTCTTGATTCACCGGACTTAGGTTTCCATCCTTCGTGAATACATTTTGTTTCTAATCCTGTCTGCATATGTATATCTCCTTAAATCGTATTTATTTACTATTCTTAAATCCTACCAATAAGATTTTAAGTAGCAATGTGAATTATGTCAAGTGTTCATTTAAATTAGTAAAAAAGTTACTATCCACGATTAATTTAACGTTATTATGCCGATTATTGCTAAAAGCACTACTATAAGCATTATTGCAAATGTTAATTTAACAACTAAACGATTTCTGGCAATCTGATTATTAACAGGCTTTTCCTCAAGTCTTTTTCCGGTAATTGTTTCTATAATTTCAGTAGCTTTACCTACATTTTCCTCTGCCACGTAAATATCCGTTCCAATTATTGAAAACCCGGTTTTTATCACCATTAATGAACCTGCCCCATCCTCTTTCTTGTATGCAGGTATATTATTCTCCTTAAGCGTAAGAAGAATCTGCTCAACTTCAAATGTATTTCCTGAATTGTACACTTTGACCATACTTACCACTCCCGTAAATTCCAGTTTCCTACCACTCGTATTTTGATATTTTTTTATATTTCTCAGGTATCTTATAAAAATGCTGATAATCTTTCATGTTGCTCCAGTTGCCACCCCATGAAAATCCATATTTTTTAAAGATGTTATATGCCTTATCGTTTTTATGAATCATGCAGCCCTTATATTTACCCTTACATTTCTTTATATCCCTTTGCGCATATGCTTTGCCGTTATCGGGAACTATACCATGTGCACCGCCGACACACGGATTAATCTTAGGGTTAATATCAATAGCAAGCCCGAGTCCGTGCATTGAAAGACTCCCGCCTGAACCGGCAATCGTCCTATAATTAAAACATGATGTATTATCAGCAGCCATAGACTTATTATCATCTGCATCATACTCATCAACAAGCCTGATTCGCCTAATTGGATATTTTATTTGGTACAACTCATAAAATATCTTTACAACATCAGACGCAATTGCCTTATTAACAATCATCTCTCCATTTTTAATTTTTCCTTTATAGTTATAGTATTTAACTTCTACATATCTCAAATCTCTGTACGTAATATATCTGTTCTTATGATACGAAACACCGTCTATTCGTTCCTTAATGCTTTTATTAATCTTACAGTATGAAAATCCTTCCTGATATACTGTTTTTGCACTAACACTATTATTTCCAAACATAACAACAACAAGAAAAATCATTATCACTTTTATGCTTATTCGAGAAACAAATGATATATTCATTTTCTGCACATTCTCCATACTATCCATCCAATCACTGCCCTCTCTTTTTTAAGAAACTCACGCAACACATTATTATCTATTCATTCCTCAATTGCTGTACTGACGGCTTTTTCTATAGGCATTGTTTCAGAATACGCCTGTACCAAAAACACATAGGTTTGGTAATCCGACAGCGTTTTGCAGCTTCTTTTTATGTCCTCATTATAGCATTCATTTATATTGATTACCAGCACTTTCAGTTCAAGAAAAGGTTCACAAAAAGGTGCTTCACCGTTATTGTTTTGGAAATATGCGCCCGTGTAACTGCTTTTATTCATGGCATTGTGCAGTTCAAGAAGTCTTGCAGGTTCGCTGAAAAACATTCTGAATACTGTGTCCTTCTATAAAATTTGGATGATAAGTATAATCTCAACAAATGATAATAGGGGAAATATCAATACGATTAACAGTAAAAAACATATTATTTTTTCAATTTATACATTTTTTGTATTTTATATTCAATACAATTATATATTATCAGAAATATGTTGGTTTTAATTGGTTTTTGTTGTTTCGAGTTGCAATTTGTTATATACTTATATAAAATTACCAGAAAAGGATGATATTACCATGAAGGAAAAGCTTGAAATACTGTTAGTTGAAGATGACCCTGAAACTTGCGCTGAATTTGCAGAACTAATTTACGACACTGATGAGCTTATTTTAATAGGAGTAACAAATAATGATTCAAAAGCTTTAGACTACATCAGAGATTCACAGCCTGATGTTGTAATTTTAGACCTTGAACTCCATCATGGCAGCGGCAATGGTTTGAATGTTCTAAATAATATGAGAAACATTGAACTTAAAAAGCGCCCATACATGTTAATAACAACCAATAATTCAAGTACGTTTACATATGAATCCGCCCGCACTCTCGGCGCTGATTTCATAATGTCAAAACATCAGGAGAATTATTCCGTAAGCGGCGTTTTGGATTTCCTGCACATTATGATGCCTATGATTAAAGCAACTAATATATCTAATACCGTAAAGGATAACACTTCAGAAACTCCTGAACAGCACCGCCGAAGAATAACGACTCGTATTATGAATGAATTAAATAATGTCGGCATCAGCCCTAAAGCAGTTGGATACTCATATCTTGTCGACGCAATTCTTATTATGTTGAAACAGCCAACGCAAAATATTAATACTGTTATTGCACAAAAGTACGGCAAAACAGATGCAAGTGTTGAAAGAGCTATGCAGAATGCCATTAACAGAGCATGGAGAACAGGTAACGTTGAAGAATTACTGTTTTATTACACCGCAAGAATCAATCCATCACGTGGCGTTCCTACAATTACAGAATTTATAAGTTATTATGCAAACAAGTTAAAAAGCGAATATTAGCATATACCAATTAAGACGTTATTAGAAGATCAGAGATGTTTTTACCCAAAAATGAAGCAGATGCCTATGTGACGATCGAACACGGGTATATTCTGACACATGGCATCTGCTTGTACCAAATCTATATAAAAGAGTTAGTACCAAATTGAAATAATAAGGGTATAATTAATATTTAAATAAGCTTATAATATATCTCCAAAAACCTTTCATTTATTTTCACCACCTATTGTTTTTTCTTTATGGGTTAATTGTAGAAAACATGGTGGATTTTATATATTGGTACATGGTATGTACTTTTTGTTGGTTTTTGTTGTGATTTACATTTGATAGAAAGAGGAAAGATACAATATGTTACAGTCAATTATGAAAAATTTCTTTACAGTTGTATGCAGTATATATATTTACAAAAAACTGCTAAATATTAAGAATACTACTTTTAAGGAATTATCTGCATTACCTTTTGCATTAACATTGTCATATCTAATGGCATATATACGTATGTACTTGCCTGCTTTAACAATTATTCTTCTTGCATTTTTCTTTAGCATATACTGCTTCTTTATATACAAAAAAGATATTCTTCTTACATTAACTGTAACAACTATATCTATTGGTATTAGTTATTTTTTTTATGCTGTTTCAGTAATGATATATATACCAGTTGCAAGTATTTTGTATATTAATATTAAAAATTCTTTTATTATGAGTATTATTGGTATCTTATCGGGAGGATTAGGACAATCTATTCTTTGCTTTATTTTGTTTAAAATCAGAAAATTTAAAAATGGAATTCCTGATTTGGAAAAAAATAATATAAGCGACACTGCAGTTTATATCAGTGTAATTTTACTACTTGCATCATCACTTATATATTTGGATGAAAGCTCTTTTACAATTTCTCTGGTTTTAATTTTCTTCACTATCCTCTTTGGTCTTACCATCTTCCTTTGGTGGAGAAAACGTCTTTCTGACAAATACATAAATAAAGTATACGAAAGAAATATCAGAATTCTTGAAGATACTCTCAGCACTCAAAAGACTGAGATAGAAAATTTATCAAAAATAATTCATAAAGATAATAAAGTTCTGTCTGCATTAAGGCTTGCGGTAAATGAACAATATTCAAATAATGGTGAAAACAGTGCTGAACTGCAAAATCTTCTTAATGAGATTACGCACCTTGAAGACGAGCGTAAAGAATGCCTTACCAACTATGAACAGACTACAAAAATTCTGGCGAAAACAGGTGTATTCTCAACAGATATGATTATCAACTATCTGCTCAAACGCGCCAATAAGAAATCCATTATCTTTGATGTTTCAATAACAGGCGACATACCTTATATGGTATCAGATGCAATAGATACATATGATTTAAATACAATGCTTGCTGACCTTGGTGAAAATGCCATTATTGCAACTTCCCATTCCGCAGTCAAAAACGTCCTTCTGATAATTGGCTACAGAGAAAACACTGCATTCTTTGACATATATGACAGCGGTTCTGAATTTGACGCCGGTGTTATTGCAAATATCGGCAAAAGGCGCCACACAACTCATAAAGATACCGGCGGAAGCGGCATTGGACTAATGACAACCTATGAACTAATCCATAAATATCATGCAACTTTTGAAATCGAAGAGCTTTATGATAATAAATTATTTACAAAACGGGTATCTGTACTTTTCGATAATAATTCAAGAATAGCAATATACAGCAACAGACCTGAAATTATTGCAGCATGTAAATCAAGAAGCGATATACAACTGCACCCTATCCCTTAAAACGCTGAAACGCTAACGGATTATCTTTCTGCATATCCACCACCCAAGCCAGCCTATTAATGCACCCAAAGTATTCATAACAATATCATCCAGCTGACAAAATCCACGTGCAGTTATATACTGCACAGTCTCAATTATTATGCTGAATAAAGCAGCCGCTATAATGCATGTAAATATATTACTGACCTTTTTTCCAATCATAGGGAACATTATTCCGAAAGGTATAAATAAAAGTATATTTTCAATTACATATGCATGTGATTGAGCAGAAGCTCCCCACGTTCCAAACAAACGCATATTGACATCAGTACGTGAACCCGGCTCTCTTGAAAAAAATGTCAGCATAACAATAACTATCAGATAAACTGTCCATAAAAAAATAAAATTCTTTCTGTATATTTTTTTAGCGGAACTGTCTTTGGGATATATAAATTTCTCAGCCAAGTCAATTATAATTCTAATAATAATGCCCGCAATTATTCCATACGGCAAGTATTTTATAGGTTCAGCAAAATCATTAAGTATGTATTTTAAAAGTTCATTCATAGTTTAATTATACTCTGCAAAATAGAAAGTATCAAGTAATTTTCATTTCAATAATCTACCCCATTTATGCCACATATACTCTTTATGATAAAAACCGTTACACTATACTATATAAACGAGGAGTACATACAAATGCTTAAAAAATGTATATATATGTTAATCTTTCTAATTATCCCATTTTTAATACCAAAAGAATATGGACACGCATCTGCAAGCACAGCAGATAACATGGAAGTAAAAGGTGTATGGATAAGCTATGGGGATTTTGAATATGCAGGTTTATATAACCAGTCGGAAAACAATTTCAGAATTAACTCAGAAAAAATGTTTTCAAAGCTTGATAAACGTGGTTTTAATACAGTCTATTTTCATGTCAGGCCTTTTGACGACGCTATTTATCCGAATAGCTCGTTCGACTGGTGTACATATATTTCAAAAAAGCCTTTGAAATATGACGCGCTTAGTATTCTTATAGAAACGGCACACAAGCATAATATAAAATTTCATGCATGGATTAATCCCTACCGTATAACTATGGATAAAATATATAATCCTGCTAAAAAAAGCACTACAAAACATATTGTTAAAGGTGTTAAAGAAATAATTGAACGCTATGATGTTGACGGAATACATTTTGACGATTACTTCTACCCTTCCAAATCAAAAGGAAATAAGTATTATAAGGTTTCAAAAAAGAAACGCATGAAAAATGTTAATAATATGGTAAAAACCGTATATTCGGAAATAAAATCTTACAATCCCGACATACAATTCGGAATCAGTCCTGCAGGAAATGTTAAATACGCCAAAAGTATCGGCTGTGATGTAGATACATGGCTTACCTGCAACGGTTATGTAGATTATATAATTCCTCAGATATACTGGTCAGACAACTATATATTAAACGGTCGAAAGAAAGCAATGTACTCCGATACTCTTGACGAATGGGCTGGTATCGGTCTCGGAAATGTCCCTGTATATACCGGTCTCGCTCTGTATAAAGCAGGCACCAAAAGCAGCATCGACAGGGGCTGGAGACGCTCAGACAACATAAAAAAGCAGATTAAACTTGCTGATATATACGGTTGCCAGGGTTATGTAATGTTCAGTTACAAATCCATATTTACAAGCGCCGGAAAAAAAGAACTAAAAAATTTATAGTTTTACTTCCCTATTATGCATATAAAATATACCGCATATGCTGTAAGCATTATTAATCCGCTTATTCGATTTAGACGCTTCTTTCGTATTGCAAGCGCAAGCAGCAAAAAAGCGCTCGCAACTGCAACACCAATATCAAAAGCAAAGCCCTGCTTGCAATACACAGGCGTTATAACAGCGCTTATACCTATTACTGCCAATATATTAAATACGTTACTTCCAACTATATTGCCTATTGCAATATCTGCCTTGCCTCTTATAGCGGCTAATACAGAGGTAAATAATTCAGGCAGTGAAGTGCCAAGCGCAACTATGGTAAGACCAATGAACTTTTCACTCATTCCGGCTTCATGCGCAATATATTTTGCTGAATTTACAGTTATTTTACTTCCAATAACAACGACTGCCAGACCGATTACTGCTAAGGCCCACATCTTCCATGCCGCCATTTTTTTCTCTGCATGGTTTTCTTCTGCATTATACTCATTTTTCTTTGATTGTTTAAAGAGATACAGCATATACAGTATAAATATAATAATAAATATAGCGCCTTCAAATATATTTACCACATTTCCAGTAGCAGCAAAAATCAAAAACAATATAGTAATCACTATAAGAAATGGAATATCTTTACGAATTGTTGACCTGTTAATGCCTATAGGAGCAACCAATGCGGTAATTCCGAGTATTATCAATATATTTAATATGTTGCTTCCAACAATATTACCCATCGTTATATCTGCGCTGTTATTAAGAGCTGCCGTAATACTTACTGAAGCTTCCGGCGCACTTGTACCCATTGCAACAACCGTAAGACCGATAACAAGCTGAGATATACCATACCTTGCGGCAATCCCTGACGTGCCGCATACAAACCAGTCCGCACCTTTCACAAGCATAAACAACCCTGCTGCAAGCAGCAAAACCTCAAAATATATCATACTCCTGTCCTCCTTAAAATGACTGCAGCAAAAAAGCGAGGCTCTTGCTGCAATATAATAATTACAACAAAAGTCTCGCTGCTTAGTCATATACCGGATTATCAGGCTATATAATACCCCTAAATCGTACTGACGGAAATATGAACATCTTATGATGCCAGCTACTCCCTTTTATAAGTCTGACTATAACATATCCGCGTATATAATGTAAATACCTATTTTACTTTAACATTCTTCTTTTTGCTCCATTTACTGTAATATTTATCTGTACCTGATTTTTTTACTGCCCTTACCTGTACATAATATTTTTTACCACTCTTAAGCTTCTTGATGCTTTTCTTAAGAATAGTTCCTTTATTTATCTTTACATATTTAGAAGCTTTCATATTCTTTTTAGCAGAATACCTTATCTCATATCCGGAAGCTTGCTTTACTTTCTTCTTAATAGTTACAGTCATAGCTTTCTTTTTATTGCTCTTAACACTTTTAATAACCGGAGTTTTAAGAGCAACTTCTGAAGAAGGCTTATCAGCTGTAACAATACCGTTATTACCACCAACAGGCTCAGCGGTAACGTCAGGATTATTATTATTGTTGTTGTTATTTACAGGAACATCAGGTTTTATAATCTCTGCAGGAATATCATAAGCAATCATATACTCGTTACCGGCTTCAGTTGGAAATGATATAGTATCATTATCAATCTTTGAAGGATTTACATATTTACCGGTTGTAATATTAGCAACTTTATATCCGCTAAGCCCCGTATACCTGATTTTACATTTATTGCCACTTCCCGATACAATCTTTAACTCATCAACCATGCCGTCTTTCCATGCTGCACTTATATCAAAATCACCTCTTGCCCTAAGACCTGTATAGCTTCCGTCGCTCCAGTCCCAAGGAAGCGCTGCAAGCGGCTCAATATAATCTCCCTGACTCTGAAGAAGCATCTCTGCAACACCTGATGTTGCTCCAAAATTACCGTCAATCTGAAATGGTGCATGCGTATCAAAAAGATTAGACAATGTAGAACCGGTAAGCTGCTCTCCATAAAGCTTAAGGGCTCTGTCGCCATCTCTAAGGCGGGCCCACATATTAATCTTCCATGCTTTACTCCAGCCTGTACCGCCGTCGCCGCGTTTTTCAAGCGTAACCCTTGCCGCTTCTAAAAGCGCGTCATCCTCTTCACTTCTTCCAGCAACAACATAAGTTCCCGGATGAAGAACATATAACTGATTTTGGTGCCTGTGACCGTCAGAATTAGTTATCTCAAGAGTTGTCTCATCCTTCCACTCTCTGTACTGTCCTCCAAGCGTATCAGCTTTAGGCATATAAAGCTTTTCTTTAGCCTCTTTAATTTCAGCAATCTCAGAATCTCCGCTTTTACCAAGAACTTCTGATGCCTTAATAACTTCATCAAAGAGTTCCCATATTATAGCCTGGTCGCAAGTGGTACCGATTGAATATACTCCATGCTCCGGTGAATAAGAAGGATTAGCTACAAGTGTTCCGTCACGCTCATCTACCCACAGATTATCTACCCAGAACAAAGCAGCCTGAAGCATTGTGTCATAATATTTTGCCAGAAGCTCCTTATTACTGTTAAACTGATATGCTTCCCATATGTCCTGACATTGCCATGCGGCAGCTGCCGGGAAATAAAATGCTGTTGTAAAATTACTTGGGTTCGTATTCCCCCATATATTATTTTCATGGTGTATAACCCATCCGCGTACATCTGAACCATCCTGCTTACAATAATATTTCTGTGCCGTAACCTTTCCTTTTTCAACCATATCATTTATATAATCAATAACTACCTGATGGCACTCTGAAAGGCTTGTCTGTTCTGCAAGCCAGTAATTCATCTGCAGGTTAATATTTGTATGGTAATCAGAACTCCACGGCGGCGTAAGCCCCTGTGCCCATATGCCCTGAAGATTCGCAGGAAGCTTAGAATTTTCTCTTGAACTCGATATAAGAAGATACCTTCCGTACTGGAAAAACAATGTCTCAAGGTATCTGTCTTCTTCTTTTGAATTATTCTTTCCATAATCCGAAAGAAGGTCGTCAGTCATTTTGTCAGGAACTTCTACCGCTCCGATATTAATAGAACATCTGTCGTACAGCTTCTTATAATCAGCCACATGCTCGTTATAAAGCGTATCATACCCTTTTTCTACAGCTGCATTAACCCAGTCTTCTACTTTATATATCGGTAAATCGTCTTCAAAATAATTATATTCTGTAGTAGGGTCGCTTTTCCAGTTAGTACCTACACTCATAATAATAACTATAGAATCTGCTCCATTTACAGAAAGGGTGCTGTTATCAGATTTGGTAACTGTACCGCCCTCTGCAATAACCTTAAGGTATCCCGCAAAATTCAGGCCATCCTCTCGCTGGTCTGAAGGACGTCCCTCCATTGTAATGGAAGCATCTGACTCATTTACTGAAATTGTTTTCTTTGTCTGTTCTGAATTCAATGAAATGTCGCGAGTCATTTTTCCCGCTTCGCTTGCAGTAAGCTTTGCAACAATTACATTATTAGGATTATTAGCAAAATATTCTCTTTTATAATCTACACCGTCCTGAGTATATGTAACAGTTTCTACGGCTCTGTTAATATCCGAGGTTCTCAAATAATTACTGCATGTATTTGTGCCCTGCGGATTATCAATAACGAGGTTTCCAAATGTCTGGTAAGAGCCAAAATTATTTTTTTCGCCTTTTAGCTTTTCAAGATTGGAACTAAATGCAGAATCATTTAAAAGGTCTGTATAATTATTAGAAACAATCTTTCCTGAATCATCCACATACGCTGCCTTATTCTCAGCAAAATCCGTCACCATATCCTGAAGACTCTGTCTTGCATTTTGCAAAGCTTCATGTACCTGTTCTGTAGATAATTCATTCTCTCCGCCGTCGTAACTGTTACTTGAACCCGGTCCCCCGCTCCATAGAGAATTCTCATTAATCTGGATTTTTTCGGAGTCAACTCCTCCGAATATCATTGCTCCTATATTACCGTTCCCTATAGGCAGCGCCTCTGATTCCCAATCAGAAGCCGGTTCATCATAACGCAGTATCATTGAAATATCCTCCCTCACGTCCTTTGCAGCTGTAACTTGATTTGCGAAACCATTTACCGGAACGCTAATTGAGGTAACAGACATTGCAGCTGCAAGAAGTGTACTTATCGCACATTTTTTCATCTTTTTCATTTTATTCATATATTTATTAACCCCTTCCACATTCGATTTCAATATTATAACAAACTCATTATTCAAACGCAATTCAAGTAATTAACAAAATATAAGCTTTTTAACATCAGTCTTGTTTTATGCTTTATTTTGTTTTTATATTTTATTTTCTTATATCAATGTGATATTTGCTAGACACTTAATATGAAACATGATAATGTATTATTATATACAATGATTGGAGCGTACATATATGAAAATTACAAAACCTATATCAAAAACTATATCAATATTGCTTCTTGTATGCCTTATTGCAACATCAGGAGGCGAATACACGTTTGCAAAAGCCAAAAAAGCGCCTAAGCTTTCCGCTTCTAAAACAGTAAAGCTTAAAGCCGGAGCATCAAAAAAGATTTCTGTTAAAAAGAATGGAGTAAAAAAATTAGTAAAAGTCACATGGAAATCTTCTAAAAAAAGTTGTGTTGCCATTAATAAGACAAAAGGAACATCTGTCAAAATTAAAGGCAAATCCAGCGGTAAAGCAACAGTTACCGCTACAGTAAAATATAAATCAGGTAAAAGTTCAAAAACCTCATCAAAAAAACTGAAATGCAAAGTAACTGTATCAAATGATTCAGAAGAGCAGACGCCTACACCTGCTCCTACTGCTAATGCACCTACAGATGAACCTAATGAAACACAGTCACCGGGACGCACACCGGGACCAACTAACCTTCTTTCCGCATTATCATGCTTTGTTGAGAATGTCGGCACATGCATTTCCTACGGCGGCGGTTGGGGCGGCTGGGGCGGTTCTTCTGCCGTTGCCGATTCAGCTACCACAGCATATATCAAAGAGAATTTTAACAGCCTTACCGCCGAGAATGAAATGAAGCCATGTAATGTACTTGGTTATCAGCCTACCATACTTACAATAGAAGAAGCTAAAAACCAAGGTTATATAATTCCTGACAGCTACACAGAGGCTTATGTTCCTCAAATTAATTACTCAAACATTGACAAGCTGTTAAAGTACGCTTATGACAATGGAATTCGTGTAAGATATCACGGTCTGTTATGGCATGAACAGTCTTCCAACTGGTTTTTCAGGAAAAATTTTGATTCTTCAGCATCTTATGTAACTCCTGAAATTATGGATGCGCGCAACGAATTCTTTATTACAAATGTAATGAGCCATGTATACAGTGGTCAATATAAAGATGTCGTATACTGCTGGGATGTTATAAATGAATACTTCCATATGACAGAATGTATATCACGTATTCGTACCGAAGCAAACCCTGACGGAGACAAGAATGAAGATGTCAAATGTTACTATGAAGTATACGGTGATAAAATATTTGAAGATGCTTCTGACCCGATTAACTCACCTGTCAAATCTAATCCTGAATATATAAAGAAAGCATTTAAAACAGCGCATGACATTCTTAAAAGTTATGGTCTCGAAAATAAAGTTGAACTTGTATATAACGACTATGACACTAACATGAACGACGTCCGCAGATTTACAATTGAAGTAGCTAATTATATTAATTCAAAAGATGAACTTAATCCTGATGGAGAAAAGCTTCTTACTACTATCGGAATGCAGGCGCATGACAAGCTTGGAAAACATTCTATTTCAGGCCATGTGAGTACAATAGACGCAATTAAACAAGCCGGATATAATATCCAGTTCACAGAGTTTGACCTTGCGCTTAATGGACGCTCTGAGGCTGAACAGTTACAATACCTTGAGGACCTTATTACAGTCATCGCCCTTGAAAGTCAAGACGGCGCACATTTCACATGCTTCTCATGGTGGGGAATGACTGATTCGTCATCATGGCTTGGAGCTAATGAAAGTCCTCTTCTTTGCGGCACATCCGTAAACGATAAGAAACCTGCTTACTATACTGTAATTAATACGGCTTACCGATTCTAGGCTATACACAGTTAATTAATTCGTTTGTACGGTAAAATATATATATTTAAAAGGTGTTACTTTTGCGTTTTAAAAATACGCAGCATGTAACACCTCTTTTTAATATCATTATATTTTTACTTGCACTTTATACTCCTTGTTTTAAATGACCGACTTTAAACATACGTATACATTCAGGTACACTTAACACAACAATATCACATTTAAGACTTATACCATCACTTTTTGCTGTAATTACTGTGTTTCCCGGTACTCCTGCCCTTATAACTGCTTTTTGTCCGTTTTTACCTTTCACTTTCTTTATATAAGCTACAGTTCTATCTTCTGTATCCCATTCAAATTCCCCTTCATAGTCACAAACTTCAATTTCACTCTGATTACCTATATACATTACTATTTTCTTATATGTAAGACTCGCATTATCTTTATTAAGGAAATCCCTCACCGTCTTATATATAAGCCTGTTTGTTGATTCTGTATAATGAAGTCCGTCAATAGTGCTAAATCCTTGTCTTTTCATAACTGAATAAGTATCAATATATTTTATGCTCTTTTTTTCTTCTGTAAATGCTTTTATTTTGCTGTTAAAATACGGAATGCTGCTGTATTTTGCAGTCATGGAACCATTAACAGGATTAACAGACATCAGATATAAATGACAACCCTTCCATTCATTCTTTAAAAGTTTCCTGTATTTTCTTATATATGTATCTGAATTCCACAGGTCATTAACACCCCATGCGGACACTATTACCCAATTATCAATTTCCATTTGATTTTTCATTATGTCATTAATCTGTGGCAGCCCCTCGTTTACAAACCATGAATATCCCATTCCGCTTTTGCATACAACCCATGTATTCTCAAGCTTATCCATCCTGATTGTAAGATTAAGCCTTCTTATCCTTGAATCACCTGTATATATATATCCGGTGCGCGGTGACTGTTCATCAAAACTATATATTAAATCCTTTGCCGCCGCACCATTTGGAATTAAAAAAACAATAAAAAATGCCAATATAATTGGCAGAATCTTCTTCACGAATATACGTTTCCTTTCAGAATAAATTTACTCAGATAAAATATAATTTGAATATTATCGTTTCACATGCTCTTAACCGTTAGGCAAAGCCTTATTCATGCAAGCATGAATATACTTTGCCTAAAACAGTTGAGCCGTAAATAGTAATACTCTGATTTAATAGTTTACAATCTTTCCAAAATCAGCTTTAAGAGAAGCTCCGCCTACAAGTCCTCCGTCAATATCAGGCTGTGCAAAAAGCTCTGCAGCATTACCTGCATTAACGCTTCCGCCATACTGTATACGAACAGCTTCTGCTGTAGCTTCATCATACATCTCTGCTATACAGTCACGAATACCCTTGCAAACTTCTTCAGCCTGCTCAGTAGTTGCAGTCTTACCTGTGCCTATTGCCCATATTGGCTCATAAGCAATAACCATTGTCTTAACCTGCTCAGCTGTGATACCAACAAGGTCAGATTTAATCTGGAATCTTATCCAATCCATTGTTACGCCCATTTCTCTCTGCTCAAGCGACTCGCCACAGCAAAGAATCGGTGTAAGACCGGCTTCAAAAGCTTTTTTAACCTTCTTATTAAGAAGCGCGTCATCTTCTTTGAAATAATCACGACGCTCTGAATGTCCGATTATAACATATTTAACACCTGCATCTACTAACATCTCAGCAGATATCTCACCTGTATATGCACCTTTCTCTTCAAAGTACATATTCTCTGCACCAACTTCTACATTAGTACCCTTAACTGCTTCTACAACAGGTACTATGTCTATAGCAGGCACACAGTATACAACGTCAACGCTGTCACTCTTAACAAGCTCTTTAAGCTCTTCGCACAAAGCAACTGCCTGGCTTGGAGTTTTGTTCATTTTCCAATTTCCTGCGACAATTTTCTTACGCATAATATATAAAACCTCTACTTTCTAATAATATTATTTGTCATTAGCTGCTGCAACACCCGGAAGCTCTTTTCCTTCAAGGAATTCAAGAGAAGCTCCGCCGCCTGTTGAAATATGGCTCATCTTATCGCCAAATCCAAGCTGGTTTACAGCTGCAGCTGAATCGCCGCCGCCAATAATTGTAGTAGCATCTGCATCTGCCATAGCCTTTGCAACTGCAAGAGTTCCCTTTGCAAGTGTAGGGTTCTCAAATACACCCATAGGTCCGTTCCAAACAACAGTCTTAGCAGAACGTACTGCATCAGCAAAAAGCTCTGCTGTCTTAGAACCGATATCAAGACCCTGCATATCAGCAGGAATAGCATTTGATTCAACAACTTCTACATCAACAGGTGCATCTATTGGACTTGGGAAATCTTTTGCAATAGTTGTGTCAATAGGAAGAAGAAGCTTCTTGCCAAGCTTTTCAGCCTTGTCCATCATATCTTTGCAGTAATCAATCTTCTCATCATCAACAAGAGAAGTACCTATCTCATATCCCTTAGCCTTAAGGAATGTGTAAGCCATACCGCCGCCGATAATAAGAGTATCACATTTCTCAAGAAGGTTATTAATAACATTAAGCTTGTCAGCAACCTTTGCTCCGCCAAGAATAGCTACAAATGGTCTTTCAGGATTCTCTACTGCATTACCAAGGAAATCAATTTCCTTCTGCATAAGATAACCAACAACAGCTGTATCAACAAGAGCGCTTACACCAACGTTAGAGCAATGTGCTCTGTGTGCTGTACCGAACGCGTCGTTTACAAATACATCACAAAGAGATGCGAGGTCTTTAGAAAATGCCTCTCCGTTCTTTGTTTCTTCAATACGGTAACGTGTATTCTCAAGAAGAACAACATCACCATCATTCATAGCTTCTACAGCAGCTTTTGCATTAGGTCCTACAACCTCAGGGTCAGCAGCAAATTTAACTTCTTTATCAAGAAGCTCTGCAAGTCTCTTTGCAACAGGTGCAAGTGAAAGCTCCGGCTTTGGTTCTCCCTTAGGCTTACCAAGATGTGAACAGAGAATTACCTTTCCTCCGTCGTTAATTAACTTCTTAATAGTTGGAAGTGCAGCTACAAGACGATTCTCATCAGTAATCTGTCCATCTTTAAGAGGAACATTAAAATCGCAGCGAACAAGAACCTTCTTGCCTTTTACATTAATGTCATCAACTGTCTTTTTATTTAACATTATGAAATACTCCTTTCAATTTGTCTTAAATAACAAGAGCCCGGTCCATTCAGACCGGACCCTTAAGGATCGTATTAATCCATATACTTACTACTACGCTCCAAGGTCAAATCAACCTAATTCAGCAAAGTATTTAATTGTTCTAACCATCTGGCTTGTGTATGAATTCTCGTTATCATACCATGAAACTACCTGAACAAGGTTGTCCTCTCCAACCATAGTCTGAGTAGCATCAAAGAGTGAACCGTATTTCATACCAACGATATCTGAAGATACAATCTGCTCCTCATTGTAACCATATGACTCATTAGCTGCTGCTTTCATAGCTGCATTAATCTCGTCCTTAGTTACTGACTTCTCTACTGTAGCAACAAGAATTGTTGTTGAACCTGTAGGAGTTGGAACACGCTGAGCTGAACCGATAAGCTTTCCATTAAGTTCCGGAATAACAAGACCGATTGCTTTAGCAGCTCCTGTTGAGTTAGGAACGATGTTAACAGCGCCTGCACGTGATCTTCTTAAGTCACCCTTTCTCTGAGGACCGTCAAGAATCATCTGATCACCTGTGTATGCATGGATTGTTGACATAATACCTGACTTAATTCCTGCAAGGTCATTAAGCGCCTTAGCCATAGGAGCAAGGCAGTTAGTTGTACATGATGCAGCAGAAATAATCTTGTCATCCTTAGTCAATGTCTCATGGTTTACATTATATACAATAGTCTTGAGGTCATTACCTGCCGGTGCTGAAATAACAACTTTCTTAGCGCCTGCATTGATATGAGCCTGAGCCTTATCCTTAGATGTATAGAATCCTGAGCACTCTAATACAACATCTACACCAATCTCTCCCCAAGGGCAGTTATTAGCGTCTGGCTCTTTGTAAATCTTAATTGTCTTACCTTTAACAGTAATTGTACCAGCTTCATCATCAGCTGTTACCTGATCTTCCTCACCGATACCAACGTATCTTCCCTGTGAAGAGTCATACTTTAACAGATGTGCAAGCATCTTAGGGCTTGTTAAATCATTGATAGCTACTACTTCATAACCATCAGCTCCAAACATCTGTCTGAAAGCAAGACGACCGATACGTCCAAAACCATTGATTGCAACTTTTACTGACATTTCAAATTCCTCCTATAAAGTGTTTTACATAGATAGTTTGATAGGTTGATATATTACCACAAACTGTAATCCCATTTTACATAACATATCCATAAATTTCAAGAGCAAAATGCAAGGCTTTACAAAATTATTATAATTTACCATCCCAAAAGCTCATTATAAAGCTTTTCGTATTCTCTTGCAGATGACGTCCATGAGAAATCTTTAGCCATTCCTCTGTCAATTATCTTATTCCATTCCCTTTTTCTGTTATAATATACATTCTTTGCATAATTAATCGTTCCAAGCATCTCATGTGCATTATAATTACAGAAAGAAAATCCTGTTCCGGTGCCTTCATATTCATTATAAGGTTCTACCGTATCCTTAAGTCCTCCGGTCTCACGTACAATCGGCACAGTACCGTATCTAAGGCTCATAAGCTGGCTTAATCCGCATGGTTCAAATAATGACGGCATTAAAAATGCATCGCATGCGGCGTATATTCTGTGAGAACGTTCATTATTATAGTAAATACTTGCAGAAACCCTTCCGTGATATTTCCATTCATAATGCCTGAACAGATTCTCATACTTAGGGTCTCCTGTTCCAAGAATAACAAACTGAGTATCTTCGCTGCATATCTCTTCAATTACATAATCCACTAAATCAAGACCCTTCTGATCTGTAAGTCTTGAAACGATACCAAGCATAAATACCTTGTCATCCTGATTCAAATCAAGCTCTTTCTGAAGTGCTCGCTTATTCTTTATCTTTTCTTTTCTGAAATTACTGCTGTCATAATTATGATATATAAGCGGGTCAGTTGCCGGATTATACTCATCATAATCAATACCGTTGACTATTCCCCGTAAACAATTAGACCTTGCATTCATTAATCCGTCAAGTTTTTCTCCATAAAACGGAGTTTTAATCTCCTCCGCATATGTGCGGCTTACGGTAGTAACATAATCCGCATATACTATACCGCCCTTAAGATAATTGGCGTCTCCGTAAGCTTCAAGCTTGTCAGGCGCAAAATAATATGAACTGAGACCGGTTATATCTTTAATTGTCTTCGTATCCCATACTCCCTGGAACTTAAGATTATGAATAGTCATAATTGACTTAATTCCACGATAAAAATCACCAAGGCTGAACGTATCCTTAAGATATACAGGCACAAGTCCCGTCTGCCAGTCATGACAATGAATAATATCAGGCCTGAAATCAATCAGTGGCAGCGCCGAAAGGGATGCTTTACAGAAAAATGCAAACTTTTCAACATCCTCATAAATATTACCGTAAGGCTTATCACCCGCAAAGTAAAATTCATTATCAATAAAATAAAATGTGACTCCCTCATACTCAAGCTGCATTATTCCTACATACTGCTTACGCCACGCAAGCTCAAGGTAAAAATGTGTTACATACTGCATCTGGCTCTTATACTCTTCAGATATAGCCATATACTTAGGAATCATAACACGAACATCAAATTCTTCCTTATTGAACATCTTAGGAAGAGCACCGACAACATCGGCAAGACCGCCTGTTTTAATAAACGGAACTGCTTCAGACGCTAAAAACAGTATCTTCTTCATAATCTTAACCTCCACATATTAAAGCATAGTCCACTACGTATCCTTATATTTCATAATATGATAAAATTGTACAATAATCAATAATATTTGGGGAGATTTTATCTATAAATTTTCAGTATGTTGCTATTCACGGCGTGACAGTTCCGTAAATAGCAACTTAAACATTCCAAAAAATCCATACCCCGTTTATGCACGAAGCTTATATTCAAGTCTTATTTTATCAGCTATAAGCGCTACAAATTCAGAATTAGTCGGTTTCCCTTTACCATTATTTACTGTATAACCAAATAATTCATCAATAGTATCCATCTTGCCTCTGCTCCATGCAACTTCAATAGCATGTCTTATTGCGCGTTCCACTCTGCTTGGCGTCGTCTTATGCCGCTTTGCTATCGACGGATACAAAAGCTTAGTAATTGAATTTAACATTTCTCCGTCATTTACCGACATCATAATTGCATCACGCAAATACTGATACCCTTTAATATGTGCAGGAACTCCGATTTCATGTATGATATTAGTAACATCTGATTCAAGGTCATGCTCTCTTCTTGTAAATATATTGTCATATACACCGTTGCCCGATGCAACAAACTTTCCTTTCAGGCTTGTACGAAGCTTTCTTATTCTTGAAAGAACAACTTCATTTTCAAAAGGCTTTAATATATAATATGCTGCTCCAAGTTCAAATGCATTTTCTGTCACTACATCCTGTCCAATACCTGAAATCACAATAAACTCAGGTGTTTTTTCATCCGAAGCTCCCTTCTTAATCTTCTCAATAACACCAAGCCCGTCAATTTTCGGCATTATAATATCCAAAAGTACAACATCCGGCTTATATTTTACTATTTTTTCAATAGCTTCAGCGCCGTCATTTGCCGTAGCGCATACTTCCATGTCGTCTTCACCGGAAATAAGCTCTTTAAGGCTTTGTACCATCCTTACGTTATCATCTGCGATTAAAATTCTAGTTTTCGTCATAGTGCATATCCTCCTAAACATTAAACAGTGGTAATAATTGGTAATTTTTACTTCTTTTACACTATAACCAATATTTGTCATTTTTTCAAGCATTTTATTTAGAATTTTATCGACAAATTACGCATATATTATTTCATTCCCGTCGAACCAAACCCTCCTGCTCCTCTGACTGTATCCGACAGTTCTTCGCATTCTTCGTATTCTCCATACAAATAAGGCGTTATAACCATCTGAGCTATCCTGTCATGTGGTTCGATATTAACCGGTTTATCCGAATGATTATGAAGCGCAACCATTATCTCGCCTCTGTAATCACAGTCAATAACTCCTACCTTATTAGCAGGCGCAAGGCCTTTTTTACACGCAAGTCCGCTTCTTGCATACACAAGTCCTACCGTATACTGCGGAAGTTCTACAGCTATGCCTGTATGTACAAATTCTGTCTTTCCCGGTTCAATTACAAGAGTCTCCTGCATACATGCAAATAAATCCGCACCGGCTGCATACTCGCTTCCATAACACGGCATAACCGCATTTTCATCAAGTTTTTTATAATATACCTTAACTGATTCCATGTTATTCTCCTTTTCCTATGTCCTTTCCGTCTCCGGTTTCAATTGTATTTCCTGCAAATTTTATTATATCTTCTATCTCGTTTACCGGAATTTTAGTATACTCCGAAAGTTCAGATATACTTGCTACTCTTCCGTATTCAGACGCCAGCTTCTTTGCTGCCTCGTATACAAGACCCACTTTGGCGACAGCCGCCCCAAATTCATTAATATTATTATTTTCTCCGTCAATAATGTCTATCATGCACTGCCTTATTCTGTTCCTGATAAATGTATCGCATGCAGTCCTTATATTACTGTGATTAATAATATCCTCACAAGCAGTTCCCCCAAGATCATCTACAGCAAGCACAAGCGCCAGATTTCCTTCCTGTATAAGTTCATCAGACAAAACTCCTCTGTTAGCATATTTTACTGACATATTGACAACCATAGAAAGATATTCATTTATAATACGCTCTCTTTCATATTCACCGCTCATGCCGTTAATATGACGTTTAAGTATTTCATTAAATTTCTCGTCCTCGGTTTTCTCCATGCTTTTTACATTCTTTCTGTAACTGCTGGTATAATCGCTCTGCCCGTTCATAACACATGCCTCCAATCCTTTAAACATAAACGTCCATGAAAATATATTCCATGGACGTTTAAATTAAATCATTGTAATTCAAAACCCACTTTTGCGGATTCCGGTGTAATATTAGTTGTTAATGAGCTTATCCTCACCATTCCAGCTGTAAAGCTTACGAATCTCTTCGCCAACCTTCTCTGAAGGATGCTCAGCAGCAAGCTTTCTCATAGCTGTAAAATGAGCTTTTCCACCTGCTCATGACATATCTAAAAGAAAATCCTTTGCAAAAGTTCCATCCTGAATGTCTTTAAGAATCTTCTTCATTGTTTTCTTCGTCTCTTCTGTAATAATCTTAGGACCTGTGATGTAATCGCCATACTCAGCTGTGTTAGATATAGAATATCTCATTCCTGCGAATCCACTCTGATATATAAGGTCTACAATGAGCTTCATCTCATGAATACACTCAAAGTATGCGTTACGAGGGTCATATCCTGCTTCACAAAGTGTCTCAAAACCAGCCTGCATAAGTGCACATACACCACCGCAAAGAACAGCCTGCTCACCAAAAAGGTCTGTCTCTGTCTCTGTTCTGAATGTAGTCTCAAGAACACCTGCTCTTGCGCCTCCGATAGCAAGTGCATATGCAAGAGCCTTATCAAGAGCCTGTCCTGTAGCATCCTGCTGTACAGCAACAAGGCAAGGAACACCTTTACCTGCCTGATACTCGCTTCTAACTGTATGTCCAGGTCCCTTAGGAGCTATCATAGTTACGTCAACATCTGCAGGCGGAACAATCTGTCCGAAATGAATATTGAATCCATGAGCGAACATAAGCATATTGCCCGGTTCAAGATTTGGCTCAATATCTTTCTTGTACATTGCAGCCTGAAGTTCATCATTGATAAGAATCATAATAATGTCTGCCTTCTTTGCAGCTTCTGCAGCTGTATATACTTTAAATCCCTGCTTTTCAGCCTTAGGCCATGACTTACTTCCTTCATATAAACCAATGATAACATCACATCCTGATTCCTTTAAGTTTAATGCATGTGCATGTCCCTGGCTACCGTAACCGATAATAGCGATTGTCTTTCCATCTAATAATGAAAGGTTACAGTCTTCCTGATAATAAATTTTTGCTTCTGACATAATTATTGCCTCCATCTGTAAAAATGATTTATTATAATCTGTTAAAAACAGATATAAAACTACTTTTCTCCTCTTGCAAGACCTGTAATACCTGTTCTTACAAGTTCAAGGATTTCATAATCCTCTACTAAACTTAAAAATGCTTTAAGCTTAGACTGGCTACCTGTAATCTCAATCATAAGACTATCCTTAGCCACATCAACTATATTAGCTCTGAAGATTTCTGTAATAGATATTACCTGCTGTCTCTGTGCAGGCTCTGCCTTAATCTTTACAAGAATTAACTCTCTTGTAACTGAATCTGATGGCTCTAAAACGTCTACTCTACGAACATCTTCTAACTTTGTAATCTGTTTAACAATCTGTTCAAGGATATCATCATCACCTGTAACCACTATTGTCATTCTTGAATACTTCGGATTTTCTGTTTCACCAACAGTAAGACTGTCAATGTTGTAACCTCTTCTGCTGAATAATCCTGCTACTCTATTCAATACACCTGATGTATTGTCTACTAAAACTGATAATACTTTTTTGTTCATATGTATATCCTCTTTTCTTAGCGTTGTGCTCCTATAATCTTATCACATATGTATTTTTTGTCAATAAGTTAGGCACTGATGTACCTTGATTATTTTTAACCTTTTGTATGACAATTTTTAATCTATACAATACTTAAAATCGCCACATTCGTGTTTATAGTTCAAACTCGACTATTGATTTTAATTTGTGTTCTTTTCGTTTTCAAAAGCATTGTGGTGCGCGAAAATCTTTTTCGCAATGCTTTCTATTGAAATCAACATAACTTTCGTGCAAAAATGTACCTAAAGTTATGAAATTCACAACATTTCATTATATGTTTCCTTTACTAATCATAACTTTACTCAAATTCTCTATCTAAAGTTATGAAAATATCATTCATTTTCTTGCTTATACATTCTTCAATTCATAACATTTAAATGAACGAACCGGACCAGCTAATGCTGGTCCGGTTCATCTCAACACAATATCACATTGATTAAAAAATCATATATTTCTTATTTCATTCTTAAAGCTGTCTAGGGGACTTGAACCCCCGACCTCCGCCTTACCAAGGCGACGCTCTACCGACTGAGCCAAGACAGCTTATCTACAAAAGACTTAGAAAGTATATCATAATAGTTGTTTCTTAACAAGTCATTTTTCTTCTACTTTCCCATTCTCTGGCGTACTATTTCGTAAGCCAAAACTCCTGTTGCAACTGAAGCATTAAGGGAATCGATATCTCCAAACATTGGAATTGAAGCAACAAAGTCACACTTTTCTTTTACAAGTCTGCTGACTCCTTTGCCTTCGTTTCCGATCACAAGTCCAATTGAGCCTTTAAGGTCAAGGTCATACATTGTTGTTCCGCCCATGTCGGCGCAGACGAACCACATTCCCTCTTTCTTTAATTCTTCGATTGTCTTTGAAATGTTTGTTACTTTGGCAACAGGTGTATAGTTTAATGCGCCTGCTGATGTTTTTGCAACTGTTGCAGTAAGTCCTGAAGCACGATGTTTTGGAATAATTACGCCATGTGCTCCTGCAAGGTTTGCTGTTCTTATAATCGCACCAAGATTGTGAGGATCTTCAATATCATCAAGTAAGATTACAAAAGGTGATTCGCCTTTTTCTCTTGCCTTATCTAAGATTTCATCAACTGTAGCATACTCATAAGCAGCAAGATAGCCGATTACTCCCTGATGCTTTCCTGTTTCTGACATTTGATCAAGACGTTCTTTTTTAACATAGTTAATTACTGTGTCATGTTTTTTTGCTTCACGAAGCACTGTGTTCATTGAACCTTCTTTGCAATGTTCCAAAACAAAAAGCTTATCTATTGTTTTTCCGGCACGATATGCTTCTATTACCGCATTACGTCCTTCTAACGTAAATTCCTCGTATCTCATTTGCTATCTTCTTCCTTTTCTATAATACTTAAGCCTTCTTTAATTAAAAGCATCATTCTTTCAGACTTATTTGTTAAATACAGCCATCCCATTAAAGCTTCAAATCCTGTAGCTGTTCTGTAGTCAGACATTGACGCATTCTTTGCACGGGTTACTGCCTTGGCATTTCTGCCACGCTTATAAATGGCAAGTTCCTGTTCAGTAAGCTTATCCATTATTGCAAAAATCATTTCTGCCTGAGTGTGTGCCTTTACAAGATTTGATGCTGCCTTATGAATTTTGTTAACCTGTCTGTTTGCCTGGTCAACAATTATGGTTCTAATTACGATTTCATAAATTCCATCGCCTATATATGCCAGAGTCAAAGGTGAATAATTAATTATGTCAATATCCTTTAACTCCATTGTATCTTTTATAATTTGGAACAAATCACTATGTTCCCCTAAAATTTTATTTTCTTCCATATTACCACTAATTAAGCTCTTGACCACTTTGTTCCTTCTCTTGTATCTTTTAATACAATTCCTTTTGCTGCCAATTCATCACGAATCTGATCAGCCATTGCAAAATCTCTATCTTTCTTTGCCTGAGCTCTCTTTGCAATCATTTCTTCAATGTAATCTTCATCGCCTACTTTTTCTTCTTCCTTTTCAAGAATAATCCCAAGTACATTGCAAAGCTTATCTAAAATTTCATATACACCTGCAGCAAATTCTTTTGTGCTTCCTTCATTTAAGTTACTATTAGCAAACTTAACTAATTCAAATACTGCTGAAATTGCATTTGCTGTGTTGCAATCATCATCCATAGCTTCTTCAAACTTAGTAATATATTCTTTTGCTTCATCTAATAACTTAGCTTCTGCATCTGTAACTTTTCCGTCTTTGCCATTAGAAATAATATCTCTAATTTTTGCTCCTGATGTGATTATTCTTTCAAGTCCGTTCTTTGCTGATTCCATAAGGTCATCGCTAAAGTTAAGCGGACTTCTGTAGTGTGCACTAAGCATAAAGAATCTTAAAACCTGAAGGTTATATTTTTCTGAAATATCTCTTACTGTAAAGAAATTGCCTAATGATTTTGACATCTTCTTATTGTTAATATTTAAGAAGCCATTATGCATCCAATATTTAGAGAATTCACATCCGTTTGCAGCTTCGCTCTGTGCAATTTCATTCTCATGATGTGGAAATATTAAATCCTCTCCACCTGCGTGAATGTCAATTTCATCTCCTAAATATTTCTTTGACATAACTGAACATTCAATATGCCATCCCGGTCTTCCGTCACTCCATGGTGATGGCCATGAAGGTTCTCCTTCTTTCTTAGGTTTCCAAAGCACGAAATCAAGAGGATCTTCCTTTGATTCTTCTCCTGCAACCTTTATATCTCTATGACCTGCTTCCAAATCATCAATATTCTTCTTTGAAAGTTTTCCATAATCCTTAAACTTTCTTGTTCTGTAATATACTGTTCCGTCAGCATCATAAGCATAACCCTTATCAATTAATGTTTTAATCATTTCAATCATTCCATCAATTTCCTGAGTTGCAAGTGGATGAGTTGTTGCAGGTTCAATATTTAAATCATGCATATCTTTCTTGCACTCTTTAATATATCTCTGTGAAATTTCTTCTGCTGTTGTTCCCTCTTCAATCGCTTTCTTGATAATCTTGTCATCTACATCAGTAAAGTTTGATACATAGTTAACATCGTATCCCTTATATTCCAGATATCTTCTGAAAGTGTCAAATATAATCATTGGTCTGGCATTTCCAATGTGAATAAGGTTATAAACTGTAGGTCCACAAACATACATTTTTACCTTTCCCTCTTCAAGAGGTACAAATTCTTCTTTTTTCTTTGTTAACGTATTGTATATTTTCATAGCTTTACTCCTTAATTTTGTTGTTAATTTGGTCTATCATTTCTCTAAGTTTTGTATTTTCGTCACTTAATCTCTTTAATTCATTCTGTACAGGATGTGGAATGTGAACCTGATCAAGATCATAACAAGGAACTGCCTCGTCATTTCTCTTAACTACAATTCCCGGAACTCCTACAACTGTAGAATAAGGTGGCACTTCTTCAAGTACAACAGAACCTGCTGCAATCTTTGAATTTCTGCCTATTGTAAAGGAACCAAGAACTTTTGCTCCTGCACCAACCAAAACGTTGTCTTCAAGCGTAGGATGACGCTTACCCTGTTCCTTTCCTGTTCCTCCAAGAGTAACTCCCTGATACAAAGTAATATTGTCACCTAAAATAGCTGTTTCACCAATAACAACGCCATGCCCATGGTCGATAAAAAGTCCCTTGCCAATCTTGGCACCCGGATGTATTTCTATTCCTGTCTTTCTGGCTGTTCTCTGAGAAATCCTTCTTGCCTTAAAAACCTTTCCCCGTTCATAAAGTTTGTGAGCCCTTCTATAATTATATATCGCCCAAAAACTAGGATAAAGTATAGCTTCAATGTCCTTCTTAATGGCCGGATCCCTATCCCTTATAACTTTAACTTCTTCTTTGTAATAACTCCAAAATCCCACTTTATACACACTTTCACTTTTTATTTATATATATATGTTAATAGCTTACAAATAGTCATTAATAAAAAAGCTGTCCTTCTTACATACCAAAGGTAAACCTTCTATTATTTTGTAACCAAAAATATGAGCTGTCAACTCTCCAATAGTCAAATCAAACTCAATATCTTCCATTAACTGTTCTTCTTTTACTTTATCCAATTTTACATTACCGTGTCCATATGTCAATATAAAGCAACCGTTATTTTCCTCAAGAACCGGATCTGTAATCTTTAAAATCTTTCTTCCTTCTCCCTGAAATCCTAAAAGTCTTACTGTCTTTCTGATGTTTATGATTCTTGCCATAACATAAGGCTTTCCTGTGCTTTCAAGCCAGTTGAGACTCTGTATTGACGGATCAAGAACTTCTTCAAGAATTTCACCATCTATCCATATTCTATAACCTACAATAACCTTATTTTCAACATAAATATCAATGTCGCCACCTTCGATTTTTATAAGTTCATTAATCTTCTTAAAATAATCGCTGTCTTTTGCAAGGCTTACGCTATAATTTTTTTCCATTGATGCCTGAGCAAATATGGCAAGTCTGATTAAGTCTGACTTTTCAGCTTTTCTGTAAATAAGGGAATGAGTAGCTTTCTTTCTTTGATCAACAGGTTTTAAATCCTGCTTATCCATAACATATTCAAATCCCAATCCGCTATAAACCTTTGCCTTTCCTTCATCTGAAGGTATCAGATATGTGAAAGCTTCCATATCCATAAACATATCTTTTAGCAAATATTTAAATGTTTCTGACATAATTCCCTGTTTTCTATACTCTTCATAAGTACCAACACCATATATATAAATAATGTTTGTCTTTAGTTTTCCAAGTATAACTGTCTTTGGGATAAGATGAACACAATTCACTATCTTGTTATCTCTTTCATTTACAATAACATGATTGCCCGGCAATCTATTTTGAAAATAGTAATCAGTGTACTCTTTTGTATCATCAAAACAGTGCTCATATAATGGTCTGATATTTTGTTTTTCATTATTTTCAAGATATCTAATCATAACGTTTCCTAAGCCCTTTATTTTTGAATTATAGTATATTTTTCCACCATATAAATCGGATTATATGATAATTTTGATTTTCTAAGTCCTTCTAATCCCATATCATCTTCCCTGTTTTCTTTTCCTGCTTCAGGAAAAGCTTCTATCAGAAACTGGCTGCAAATATATGGATAAAGCCCTCTGATTTCAGGATTCGCCTTCTCAACCGGAATATAAACCATATCTTCCCTACTTTCGTAATTACCGATTGTAAAAGCTTCCAGCTTATTATCCACATAAACTGCGCCTATTTTATAATCAAACACTTCTTCATGTTCAAGAATATATTTAATTCCAACAGCTTCACTGTCAATAAATTCATGTTCCTCAGTATCACTCTTGTGCTTCTTCCAATCTTCTAAAAAATCCAATATTTCAGGTTCATCTTTTTTGCTTAAAAATTTAAACTCATACCTGCCTTCATATTCCCTCTTAAAAGCATTTAAGTGATTCTTCTTTTTGTGGTATTTTTTCCCGCTAAATGTACGTAATTTTTCGGCATCATAAACATAATCTGCATATGTTCTGTCAGGAACTACAACATATTCATCTTCCGGAAGTTGTAACAAGTCAACTGCTGCCTTGTCCACCACATACATAACAAGCTTCTTTTGAAGTACTTCATTAAAATACTTCTGGGTTTCAAGAAAACATTCTTTTAAATCTTCATCTTTGCAACAGGGTATTGAAGAATAATATTGTCCATCTTCACTTTTTGCTACCCACATCAATCCTTTATCATTAGTAAAATACCATGTTGGATAACAGTTAAGCCAAATATATAAATCAAGTATATTGCTGTCTGCCGTCTCTGGCCTTCTCATCTGATAATATTCTTTTATACTATTATAATCCTCTATTCTTATTTCCTGTAAATTATATTCTTCCATTTTAATTTTCCAATAAGGCTATGGCCTGTGATGAAATACCAAGCCCTTCTCCTGTAAATCCAAGTCCTTCTTCTGTTGTTGCCTTGATACAAACCTTTGATGTATCTACGTTTAATGCCTTAGCAACATTTTTTATCATCTGTTCTCTGTATGGTGCAAGCTTTGGTCTCTGACAAATAATTGTTGCATCTATATTTCCAATTCTGTAATTGTTCTCATCTAAAAGTTTTCCAACATGTTTAAGTAATTCAATGCTTGATATATCCTTATATTTAGGATCAGTGTCCGGAAAATGTTTTCCTATATCCCCAAGTGCAGCTGCTCCAAGTAATGCGTCCATAATGGCATGTACAACAACATCCGCATCTGAATGACCAAGCAATCCCTTCTCATAAGGAATTTCCACTCCACCAAGTATTAATTTTCTATCTTCAACAAGCTTATGAACATCATAGCCCATTCCTATTCTCATATTACATTCACCTCGCTCAACGCACATTCTGTTTTAGTATACCACATTTTTCGATAAATGTATCAATAGAATAAAAAATGAAATAATTTTAATTTAGATTAGCTATTTTCAAGGGATTAAAGTAAATCGATAAAAAATAAAATTAAAAAAATGATGAATATACGTATGAAATTTTAAATCCATAAAAATTAGATTGTAAAAAATTATAAAAAACTATTCCTGTCCTTTGGAGCTGCAGCTGTTTTAAGTTCCGCAGCTGCTTTTAGCAGCCTGGCTGCAAGTGGCGGCTGGGTCAGTGAAAACGG
>ERZ824480.303-NODE-303-length-71837-cov-5.962539_pt1 | contig 71837 bp, 97 predicted proteins | sample MGYA00519861_ERZ824480 | MGnify/ENA primary metagenome ERZ824480 (study PRJEB31778, sample SAMEA3449152) | human gut metagenome | biome: human gut; feature: human-associated habitat; material: faeces | place: United Kingdom | collected 2010/2012 ... | reverse complement strand
CACCAGTACGCATGTTTACATTTCCTGTAGTTTTATAATTGCTGACTAAAACTTGTGTAGTTGTTCCGGTTCCTTGTAATAATATTTCTGCTCCACAATTATGGCCCAGTATATTGCCGTAATTATTTTTATTAAACAGAACGTATAAAGTTCCACCATTAAATCCTTTAATAGTTATATTTTCATACAATATTGAATTAACTGCTATACTTACTGTATATCCATTAAGATTTTTTGGAATAGATTCAATTGCTCTTTGTAAGGAATTAAATTTGCCGTTATTTTCAAATATATTTGGAGTATCTGTTATAGATGTATCAACTGTAAGACTAATATCAGATGTAATTCCGTCATTAAAATAATTAAGTTGTCTAACATTTAATGCATCTGCTGTTAATGTTCCTGATACATTAAGACCATCTACTTCTAAGTCTGAAGATATTTTCCCACTTGTAGCTTCTATATTACCTTTAAATTTTCCATCATTAGCTTCCATATTGCCATTTTCATCAATTTTAAAGCCACCATTAATAGTGGTATAACCTTCAAGTTTTATATTATTTGCTCCTAGAAGTATATCACTAGCTGCTAACAATTGTATAAATGTAGGTGTCAATGTAATACTTGACTCATCTTCTCCATCTGTTGCTATTAAATTCAATTTCTTTGCTAATAAAACAAGAGCTGGTACACCTTGACCATCAATTAATATTTCTCCATCATTGCCTTGATAGAATATATTTCTTGTACCACCTTCTGTTAGAAGATCTAAAATAGTTTCTTTTGTAATAACTTTACTTTTTTCAAGCTTATCTGTCGCAATATTTTCATCTTCTTGATTTAATGCTGTCCTTATAATTTCAGCATTATTAACATAAGATGCATGTGCCTCTTCTAAATCATATACATCATCCTGTTTTATTTCTTTGTTTGCTATCACATTAGTAAGTATATTAAATAAAGCATTATAACTATCAGAGTAGTTATTATACTCTCTAGTTACCGTTTCTTTGTTCATAATAACCACTCTCCTTAAGATAATATTCTTGGTCTAGCTACAAATAATAATTTGTCTGAAGTAGTAGATTCAACAGATTTAACTCTTACTCCATTTTCACAGATAGTTGCTTCTATTAAAGACATAACTCCGTCTACTTCACCTACACAAATTGCAACATGTGATATATTCATAAATCTTTCATTATCAAAAGTATCACTATCATAAAATAATAAATCTCCTGCTTTTAAATTCGTAAAATCAGTTAAATCAGCCTCATTTAGAACCCAACCTTTTTGAATACAATATCTAGCTTGTTCTGATGCTATACGTGGGAACTTAAAGGTCCAACTATAATTAGTATTTTTAACTAATTTTTTTAGAGAATGATTATTATAAGCACTGTTTTTATAAGTTATTCCTAAATAAGCAAGCATAACTAAAGAACTACCGTCTATATTGGCTTTATTTACACTGGAATCATACCATTTATTTAAATTTCCACTCATATTATTTGGAAAGTTTGTTGGTTCTAAATTGATTGTAAAAGTAAATTCTCCGTATCTTAAGCCAGTTTGATTTAAATATGTTTGAGCAATTTCAGCTACTTTAATTCCTCCAACAAAAGTAGTAAATTCTTTATAATTTCCACCACTACTCACTCCAGTAACGGAACCATAATATTTTTCTGATGTTAAGTCTTTATTTGCATTTGGCATAACAATTATGTTATAAGTAGTATCTGCTTTTGGAATTAATTGACCATTTAGACAATCAGTCCCTTGTAAATAAACTATTTTAGATTGATAGTATTTCATAGGTTCGGAATCCTTCGGAGTTTTAAAAATAATTCTACTATAAAACGAATCAACTACAACTGTAGGTAGTAAAAATGTAAGATCTTTAACAACACCATATTCATATTTTTTATTAGCTTGCATAACTATAGATACAGTTTCTGCAACAGTTGTATTATCTTTATCTTCTTTATCAGAACTTTCTCCACTATCATCTGTTTTATCTTTTTCTTTATAACCTATTGCTGTTGATAGTAATTTACTTGTAATTGCATCATAAAAAACTTTTTTACTAGCATTATCTTTAAATCTGTATCCATCTGTTGTATATTCTGAATTTAAAACACCTGTATAAGTTTCAACAGAACTAGAAATATCTAAAAGAAAGATGTTATCTTCATTATCACAAAAGTTTTTTAATTGTGTGTTTAGTTCATCTATACTTGTATTTACAGTTTCATAATTTGCATACGCAGTCCCAACATGTAACTCTTTTAAAATAAATATCGGTGTATTTCTATATTTATTTCTTAAAATACTTGCTAGTGTCTTTATTCCATCAATACCGTTTTGACTTAAATCATTTATTCCAAAATGTATAAGTACATATGGAGTAACATCAGGATAAGCTTTATTATCATCACTATAAAAACCTTTAACTTTTGTAAGAAGATTATTATTACTATCATAAAAATTATACGCATTTGCTAATCTAAGAGCTTTTATGTATACTTCATTAAAGTCCGTTTCTTCAACAGAAGGTGTTTCGGTAGCAGTTCTATTATCTGCTTCTGTTAAATCATAAGGTCTTAAAAAGAAAGAAGTCCCTTTATTGATATAATAAGTTATACTGGAAATCTTTATAGCATTTGGATGATATGCCCATTGACTAGCATGAGCTACTTTTCCGTCTCCGATATAAATCATAGTATGATGAGTTTTTCCCCATAAGCTCATATATGAGGCGGTAAGATTGCTGGATGTTACAGCAAAATTTGCATCCATTACTATATCTCCAGGTTTTGCCTCATTAAGTCCTGCAGTAGTAACCTTCCACATTTTATAACCAGGTTTTGCAGTTGCATATTTTACAAGAGTTCCTCCTGAACAAGTAGAGTCTGCATGAAATACACTGGTTAAACCAGCTTCTCCATAACAACATGATACAAATGAACTACAATCATAACAAATAGGATTTTTAATTCCATAGTAGTAACCACTTCGTCTATTTGGCTTTTTAAAGTTCCAAGTTCTATATGCTTGGTCATATGTCGCAATCTTTTGATCCACATGTTGGCTAACTATAGCTTTAGCAGTCTCAACAATTTTATTTCTAGTATTTGTTGCATTTAATTGAGCTGATGATTTAGGTGTAGACTTTCCAACTCCATATCCTAATTTATTTCCGTTTTTATCTTTGTAATAAGGTAATTGACCGTCTATAATTTTATACCACTTCAAATAGCCTTCAACATTTGTTGGAGTTCCTAGACCTTTAGTATCTTTTAAAACTTGTCTATAAGCAGCAAAGTTAAACTTTAAACTATCTAATTCTTCATATACTTTAGCTTGAACTGCATTTGATTGTTTACTTAAACTATAACTATCAACAAATGTGTAATTATAAGTATCACAAACATATTTACTTATAATCCAATAAAGTGAACCTATACCCATGTTATAAGATACTAAAGCAGCAAACATATTCCCATGACAGTATTCTATTGCTTGTCTAATTAGATAACACCCTAATTTAATTTGATTAGAAATATTTTTATCGACTGTAATACCATTTATTGCTGTAGTTCCACCATATCCAGGAGTCATATTTGATGTACTAGGATAAAAACTTTCAGTACTTCCATCTAAATACTTTATTGTTAACGTACTAGTACCTTTAAAACCTTTGAAAAATACAGAACGTTCTATTCCAAATAAGCCGTAACCACTTCCAGCACTTTGACCATGAGCAGAAGGATTACCACTACTTTCACCCATCATTATTGCATAAACAAATTGAGGGTCTAGGCCGAATTTTTCACTATAGTAATTAACCATTACATATAATTTATAATTATTACTACTAGACATTACATTATCCAAATAAGAACTGTTTTGATTTTTTCCAATATTATATTGTTGATACAAAGCTAACGCTTGAGAATATTGGTCATTATCTGTATCTACACTAGATACTGTTTCAGAATATTTTATATCGTAAAATCTATCATCTCCAACCCAAACACCGTTTTTATATGTACTTAGATAAATTGGTTCATACTCAGTATCATCACCTGTAGGAGGCTTTGGAGGAGGGTCTATAATATCATAAATTTTATTAAATAATTCATCTATTTCTTTTTTTTCTAAACCCATTTTATAGAGATAATCTTCAATTTTTGCAAGATCTTCATCTGTTAATTTTCCTATACCAATTCCACCTAAAAAATCTAAAATTTCATTAAAAACATCATCTGGATTAGATAAATTAAGTATTTTACTTTTTACTTCTTTATAATTAGCTAAAGTACACTTACTTTTGTTATACCAATCAGTAAAACTTAATTCTAGTTTACTAACTCTTGCCTCTAAATATAAATCAGGCGTATATTCGTGGTCTATAACATAAACAGTATCACCTATATCAATATCTTCATCAAATAAAACTATACTTGTTTCATAGTCAATTTTAGGTTGTTTTCTAGTTTGCAATTCTTTCCATGTTTCATCTAACAAATCGGCAGAATTATCTGCATTACTTTCGTAAACACCTGTAATATAACTACCATCATCATTATGGAAATATTGATGTGCAGTTTCATCAACAACAAAATCTTGATTCATAGGTTTATCAGTCGGATTTCCGTTACTCTTAATCCATTCAATATCTTTAAAATCTATACCATTTGAACCAACGCCTATTAATGCTGAACAAAAATCCGTTAAATCCTCACTTTTTTTAACATTGTCTACATTAGTAGAATATTCAAATCTAACATGAGTATTTTTACCTCTTTTTCTATATACATTTACATATTGTTTGCTTACTTTATTGTTCTTTATTTCAACGGTAAATTCAATTTCTATATCATAAGTTGATAGATTATCTTGAATTACAGTATATATTGGAGTTGGTTTTTCTATAACTACAGTTTTAAAATCAGTGATTGTTGGATCTACATAACCTAATTCAAAACTAGAATCTTGTAATGCTAATGAAAAAAACGTTGATACATCACCGTTTATAGTAGACTTTCTAACAGGTTTATTTATTAGTTCAAGACCAACTGTTTCACAATAGCATGATTTTATAAGTATTCCATTTGTATGCTCATTTTTTGAACTCATTATTTGAAATAGTTTAAAATTATTTTTAAAATAAAAAAGAACAAAATAACCATTTTCAATATTACTTGTCCTTTCATTAAATATTGTAGAAAATTCGAATGTATCTGCACCAGTACTTAAATACATTGTAAAAAGGTCATCAAAAAAAGGACTAGAAGGATTAGTCCCATTATTTGATAATACATCTATAATTTTCTTTTTTCTATTTAAGATGTAAATCTCTGTTACAAGTTTTTCCACTAATCCAACCACCTTTCATTAAAAATAATAGAACTTGTAATACTAGCATCAGAAGAGATTTTCATTGTAAATGAGCCAGGAGGGATTTCAAAAAAACTACTTCCAACATTAACATATTCCATATTTTTGATATTATTTATTAATACTTCATTATTTGCAAAATCTACTTGAAGTTCATCTCCTTGTTTAAATCTTATAATGTCTGTATCTTCTTGTGTTGTTTCACTTAATTTTTTTATAAGTAATCGATTAAAGGTCATTGTATCAACAACTTCTTTATCTGCATATTTTGCAAAATAAATGACAATGTGATTTAAAGATCCTGTAGGATAATTCTCACTCTTAATTTTTTTGCTTTGTAAACTTCTTTCTACATTGCCTTGAGAATTGTATTTTACAATTTCTGCATACCATTCATTTTTATCTCGAACTATTCTAAAATAACCTCTAAATTCATTCCAATTTCCGTATTTACCACTTTTTAGATTTTTTATAGTTACAGTTAGATTATCATCGCTACCAGATGAAGTAGTACTTTGTTTTGGTTTTGGAACGCTAAAAGAAAAATCTTGTAAAAAATATACATTTCCTACTTGAATTAGTGGATATGTTGATTCATAATATTCATTTTCATCACACAGCATTGCTTTAAAAAGTTTATTACCAGCTTGATCATAACCATAAATCTCGATTATTCCTAATTTATCTTCTGCAGTTTCAAACTCTTCATCAGTATCTATTTGTACTTTATTCCCTTCGATTATGTATTTAGTATGAACATATCCTGTTATTCCGTTATATTTTACTTGTACCCAATTGCCAGATTTTGTATTTGTGTAAACGATTAAAGGTTTATTTTTAGGAATAACAGTTAAAATTCTATAATTTGTACCACGACCTGCTCTTAAATTTAATTCATCAGTTGTATAATAAGTTGTACTTACAGTAGTTACCTTAGTAAGTCCAGCAGATATTTTTACCCAACCAGTTTTGCCATTATATGTTGTGTTTAGCCATCCATCCACAACTTGTATGATGTTTAAATATGTACCTCTTTTCATCTGAGTAAGAATAGCAGAACTGGTAGTTCTGCTTGCTCTCATATTAAGTAAAGATACCGTAACTTTATAACGAGATGATTCTTCAGTAGAATAAGTTTCATTGTATTCGAGTTTTCCTGATGAATCATGATATAATTCCATTTTACAATCAAAATCAGTTAAATTAGAAGGTAAATTGTAACGTAATGCGGGACCATGCCACTTTTCACCAGTGCCATAATCAGATGCTTTAATGCACCAGCTACTACCACTTGCATTTGGTTGTATAGTACCTGTGATACTTCTATTTGCATCAACTTCTCCGTTTACAGATACAAATCTTGAAGTGGTTTCACAATTTTCATCAACAACAACAGAAGATGTTTCTACTTTTGTGTTCATCAATGATGGATATTCACCAATTAAAACTGCTTTTCCATCTTCACCGTCAATTTGACAATAGGTAGCATCTCCTCCAAAAGCCACATTTACAATTCCAGGAGTACTTACATTTCCTTCATTTTTAATTTCAATTGTTTTTTCACCACTATAAAGTTTTGCAGTTGGGTTGTGTGAAAAAGGTATAGGACAACTAAAAGACATTTTTATTCTCCTAATTCCCTTAGCAATTTTATCTTGATCTATATCTCCGTTTGGAATTGCTAAGTAAATTCTTTTATTATCATCAACTACTAATTCTTTTGGCTCGTCAACATCAAAAATAGAGCAAAGACTATCAGCTAAATTTTGAACTTCTGCATCCGTATTACCTTTTATGTCAAATTTAACCTCTATGTCTTTGTCATTATATTTGTATCCCTGATAACTTGTTCCATTTCTTGAAGGATTTTCTTTAAAATAATTGGTTCTTGACATCATTGGCTTACTAATTTCTATAACTTTTACATATAGCTCTAAATCTATGCCATTAAATTTGAACATTATATTGTTACCCCCTTCAATCTATTTAATCTTTTAGTATCAGTTTTATTAAAATTTTCAATTGGTTTAGCTATAGTTTTAGCAAGTGTACTTTCTCCTACTTTCGTTTCAACTGAAACTGGTCTTTGTGCATTAGCATCTGCTAATTTTTGAATATCTTCATCGCTTAATCTAAAATTATTATTAGTTGTATTAATAATTTTACTTTCGTTGTTATTACTAGCATTTAAATTAAATAAAGCAATTTCGCCATGAACGGCTGCTTTCATATTTTCATTCATTTCAGTTGTTATACTTCTAGCAACTGAATATAATTCTTTAGATTTGTTTTTCATACCTTCAATTAAACCTTCATCTAAATATTCACCGTATTTAGTAGTTATCTTTGAAGGAGAATTTATCTTAGCAGTCTTTTTCATTTCAGCATTGACTTGATTTACAAGACTTCTAGCAGCACTTACTGCTCTAGCAGTACCATTTCTAATACCAGTAGCCATACCACTAGCAACTGCTTGGCCTATTTGAGTAGATTGAGTCCTAGCCACATTCTTCATAGAAATCATTTGACTAGTAAAGTTGTTCCTTGCTTCCCTACTTTGAGTTGTTATAACCTTTTTCATAGAAATCATTTGAGTTGTAACGGCATTTCTTGCTGCTGTAATTTGTGTATTAGTTACATTTTTAATTGAAATCATTTGTGTTGTTAAAGCATTTCTAGCATTTGTTACTTGATTTTTAATAATATTGCTAACTGATACAAATTGATTTCTAACTATATTAGACACATTTAAACATTGATTTCTTGCAACATTAGTTATACTTACAAACTGATTTCTAGCTATATTGGCGCATCCAACTAAACTAGTTCTCATAGTATTTTGCATATTTGTAAAACTTTGTGAAATAGAATTAGAAACATTTTGAGCAGTTGTTTGTAATGCTGTTAATTGAGTTTGTAAAGCTTTTATTTCACTAACATCCATACTAGAAAGTTTACTGTTTATTTTATTGCTATTTTTACTGTTTTTCTTGTTTGTACTAAGTTCTTTTTCATTTCCAGTTGTTTCAGCAGCATAAGATTCACCAGTAAACCAATCAGATATTTTTGTAAAAAATCCAGTCAAACCTTTAGAGAAATCTGGTTTGGAATGTGTTAACCAACTTGTAGCTGCATTCCATAATTCACTTGCCCTTCCGACTGTCCTAGATTTAAGATTTTCAATTAAACTATCAATAAATATATCTGCAAAATTACCAGTCAATGATTTTATTTCTTCACTACCTTGTATCCAAGAATTCATAACAGATGCTACTCCATCTAAAGCATCATGAATATCTTGTGAATTATTTTTTATACCATCTCTAATAGCATCTAAAATAACTCTTCCGGCCTCTTCTATTTCTGGGGCTACATCTCTAACAAATTCAGAGATTTGTTTGATTGCGCTTGAAATACCTTCTCTTATATCGCCTCTACTATTTATAATACCTTGGCAAATTTGATGTATAATTTCTTTGCCTATGTCTAATACTCTACTTAATCCACCTTGTGTTATAAATGTATTTACTTTAGAAATTGCTGTTTGTATTGCTCCTGTAATATCTGCATTTTTTATATCATTTAGTAAATTATCTAATGCCTTCTTTAAATTATCAAATGTATATAAAGCTTGACCCTTTTCGGTTTCGCCACTTGAATTTCCACTTCTCCAAATACTAAAAAAGTTAGCTAATTTTTCAGATGCACCTTGAATAGCTGGCTTTAATGCTTCAAACCCTTCAATAGCAACATCTTGTAAAGCAGATGATAATACTAATAATTTATTTTTAGTAGTTTCATCCATTGCTTCAGCCATTTTTTCTGATAAACCTGTTACTAATTTTAAATTATCACAATACATCTTAAATTGGTCATCAGATAAATTACAAATTTCATTTATTTCATCTAAAGAATCAGATAAACCTAAGTTACTTAAAGTCGCTTCACGTGTTGATTCATCCATTCCTTTAAATTTATTTCTTAATTGTGTTAAATTTGCAATTAAATCTATTTGGCCAGTTGATGCACTTTTGGCATTTAATCCGTATTCTTTTAGTACCGCATTTGCCTCTTTTAAAGACATATTAGGGCTTAATTTATCAATTATTTCTTGTTTGCTTAAAACTCCATTTAATTTTTTAGCATTATCTACTATACCTACAGTATTCTCATTTATCATGTCACAGGTAGCGCTATAGTCAAAAGCATCATCATTAATTTCTCTATAAGTTAGTCCTAATTTTTTAAATTGTTGTTGTTGAGATTTTGTAGGATTTCTCATGGCATCTAAAACACTAAATAAATCCTCTACATTATCAGATGTTACTTTTGCATTAGAGCCTAAAACTTGTAATGCAAGTGCCATGTCTTGAGTTGTCATATTAAAAGCTGCACCTAGATATTCCGTTTCACCAAGTACCTCTTTCAATGTTTCTATTCTATCGCTGCACTCTTTACCTGTAATACCCATTTCACCTAAATTTTGATTCCAGTATGAAACTGTTTGAGTAGAGTTTTGAACGCTAGCAGTTAAACTATCATAAGCCTCATCAGTTGCATTAACAATAGCCAAAAGACCTGTCATACCAGTTTTACCAGCAAGATTTTTACAAGCGGCCGCTTGTTCTACTAAAGGTAATCCTTTCAAACTTGTTCTTAAATTTCTTAAAGTTTTATCCAAGTCTACAGAACCATCTTTTGCAGTAATAAGAGATATACCATATTTTTGCATAGCAGTTGCCACTGAATCGGTAGGAGCACTTAAATTTGATAACAATGTTCTTAATGCAGTCCCTGCACGACTTCCCTTCACTGAACTATTGGCCATAAGGCCTATAGCTACTGATAAATCATCCATGGATACGCCTAAAGTACCAGCAACACTACCTGCGTATTTCATTGTTTCACCCATTAATTCCACAGTAGTATTACTTCTAGTAATAGCTGCAGCCATATAATCAACAAAATTAGAGGCTTGAGATGCTGACATCGATAGTGCAGTTAACCCATCAGTGACAATATCACTAGCTGTGCCTGAGATCTGTGGCTCCAATCGTAGTTAAATTTAAAACATCTTGGATTGACGCGAGTGACTCTTGTAATGAAAATCCGGCCATGCCCATATAGCTAAAAGCTTCACTTACCTGTACACTGGTGTACCTAGTGGTTGCTCCGTATTGTCTTGTAGTTTCAGTTAAAACACCTATATCGTCACCAACAACACCCATTATAGCTGACACTCGTGCCATAGAACTTTCAAATTCAATTGCATCTGCCATTAACGAACTAAAATCAAATGAAAAATCAGTGACTTGACTAAAACAATTTAAAATTGTACTTGTAGCATTTTGAACAATGCTTACAATTGGCTGGAGTTTTTCGGATATATTTTGTAAATTTTCAAAGAAGTTTTTCTTACTTGCATCATATAACTTTGTAAAAGCAGTTACTATTGTAGTTATAGATGCGACAACACCAGCCGCTACTGGACCTACCACCTTTTCTAAGGCCCTAAAAGTACTTGAAAATGTGTTTACAAGAGAACTCATTTCGCCAAATACATTTCCAACACTACCTAAATCCGCAAAAGCATTTTTAAGTTCATTTAATTGGCCTTCTACTTTATCACATTCTAGTAAAACTTCTATAACAACTTTTCCATCTGCCGCCATTTGCTCTCACCTCCTTTTTAAAGCATAAAAAAAGAACACAGAAGTGTTCTTGAAATTAATCTATTAAACTGTAATATGCTTGTGATTTATTTAGATAATCATTATAATCATCTAAACAATGCTTATAACTCGTATCAAATTTATCTCTTCTATTGACTTGAAAATAAATATAATCATTATAAGCTTGCATTGACTTATTTAAATATTCAAAAGTTAATGCTAAATTGTTTTGATCTGATTTATATTCTTCTTTCAAATTAAGATTTCTTATATCATCAGCTGAATTTTTTGTTTCATTATAAATTTTCTTGGATATTTTCCCGCTAATACCTTCATCTATTAAATCAATACTTTCTTTGTAAAGTTTATGATACTTAGAAAAAACTTCTTTAGTTTCAGTATCGTTTAAAATATAAATTTGTTCAGTATTTTGTATATCTTTCTCATTTTCTGTATTTGCTAATGTTTTAGCTACAACAACTAATATGCTTAAACTAAAAATAATTATTGCAATAATAAAAACAACTTTTAAATCGATTTGAGATTCCTTTTTCATAATTCATCCCCCCCTATATATATTATAGTACGAAAATAAATTATTGTCTTAATAATTCTCTAGGATCTTCACCTCTCATCAACATTTCGTTTATTAAAGCTTGTTTTTCTTTTTCTTTAATCGAACCTGGTAAAGCATATATTTTTTTCATCTGTTTGTAGAAATTTTTTCTTTCTTTATCTTTGATTTTAGATAAATCAACATTTCTATATCCTAGTATTTTCATGAATTTACAATCATCTGTTAAAGAATTAAATAAAGCTTTAAACTTCCACCAATGTAAATCTTCAATATCTTGAAGGTCTATTCTGTAAATTTGTAAAAATGCAGCATAAATATATGAACTATCGTATTCATAATCATATATTTTTTGAGTTTCTGAGTTGTTTTCTCCGTTATCTTGAGAAGTTTCTATTTCTTTACCACATCTATAAAAAAGTAGCATTTGTTTTGTAAATTCATTCATGTTACTTGTATTAATACATTTAATTGTTTCAATTTCATATCCAAAATAGAGATTAAGAGCCTCCCATGGTTTTTTTTCTTCATCAACATTGTCATCCATCATTAACTGTTCAAATAGAATAGAAGTGCGAAAATCCCAGTTAATTGGATATCGCACTCCTTGAACTTCTATTGTTGTAGGTAAATAATCGGTTAAAATATTTAAGTTCATTGATTATATTTTTTTCTAGCTCTACGTTGCTCTCTATTTAATGGTTTTTCACCAAATACATCAATATCTAATCCAGTAATTTCTTTTAAAGTTTCTTGGAATAATTTATCATGTTCTAATTTAGCCTTAGCTAAATCTTTTACTGCCGTTGTACATTTCATTATATTTGTTTTTCCTTGGAAAATTTCATAAGTTTTTTCTTCACCAAATAAATCTTCGAACATATTAACTATTACTTCACAATATGCTTTTCCAAACTTTGTATCAAAATCTTTATGCTCATTACTTAATTTTTGTATTTTTTCATTAGCTGTTAAAAATATTGCATCAAAATCTTCCTTTTCATCCATATCAAAAAAATCAAACTCTACTTCAACACCATTTATTTTAAAATTCATATTTTAACCTCCTATTTTTTATTATTCAGTAGCTTGGTTTTGTTGTGTATTAGAAGTTTGTGTAGTGGTTTGTGTAAATGTTTTGGTAGTTACATTAAAAGTTCCTTGAATAGGATCTCCTATTGCATGTAAAGTACCTTCTACTTTCATTTTTTCTCCACCTTCTCCACTAAAAGTCGAAACTTCATTTGCAACTCTAAATTTTCTTGCATTGTAAGTTCCAGCACTATCTGAAACAGGGTCAAACATATCTACACGAATATAATCCCTTTCTGCATCTGTTCCAGTTTCATGGTTTCTGCCAGTTAAGTATAAACTTTTTATTGCTTCTTGTTCTATTATAATTTCAGAAGTATAAGGGAATTGAGTTTCATACTTAGTTATAGTTGTAGAAGAAGTTTCATCATTAATATAACAAGTTGTATCAGTTTGAGCACCTGGTTCTTCGTCTAAACTTTCAACACCATAGCCTAATAATACATATGATGCTTCTTGTGTTTTACTTACATTTAAATAATCAGCAAAATCTTTTCTTTTTAAAGCCATTATAATCCCTCCTTTTAGGCTATTCAGCCATTTTTGTATAAATAAATTTCATTTGAATAACATAAATTGCTTTATTAGCACTCATTTGTTCAACATATCCATGAGTTAAAACTTCAATTTTTTCAGGAATAAGCGGGTAGTTTAATTGAGGTAAATTTCCTTGAATGTTTTGTATTTCAACCCATTCAGCTAATTTTTCATAAAAGCTAATATTTTTCTCGTTATTGTATGCTTCGACACTTTCTCTACTAGTGAAATCAAATATTAATTGTCTTTCTGTAGAACCATCAATATAAGTTTTTATGATAGTTTCAGAAGGCGACCCGTCAATTGAATAGGTTTGTATCTCATCTCCTATGTAATCAGCTGAAATAGGTGATTTTTCATTAATTAAAGGGCAAGATAAAAAAAAGTCTATTAATTTATCTGTAACAGTTCTTTTTTCAATATCATTTAAGTTAATTGTCATTTTGTAGCTTTTCCTCCAATGGTTTTAGCAACTTCATTTACTATTGAATCACCTTCATTGACCCACATTCGTGGAACCCACATTCTACCTCTTTTTCCACCTCTATTCAAACCTTGTCTTCCCATACCTGCATTTGTATAATAATTTTTAGCTGCATATGATTTTAAACCTCTGTGATAAGGACTATATGTAATACTTTTTTTATTTTCTTTAGCAGTATTTTTTAAATCTCCACTTAAAAAAGGTACATATGGGTCAGATTTACTTCTAACAAGACTTACAAATTGTTTTTGCCCTTGCTCAAGTTTACTTTTACTTATAACTTTGTCATAATCTATTTGAATTTTTGCTTTTGCTATTAATCCTCCCATTTTACTCACATCCTAATTCAAAGTGCTTAGTTAATTCACACTTAGTAACATTAATGATTTTAACTACATCATCATAATTTCTTTGAATATCGTTAAACTCTTGAGAATTAGTGATTTCAATGTCATGTATTCCTTTTAGGAGTATATCTTCTCCTTCGTTGAATGTATAATAATTACTTTTGTCTTCAAGTTGACTAAATTTTTTAGGGCCTATATAAGATTTGCCTTCATAGGCCCCATATTTTACAAATATTAAAATTTTATTATCTATATCGGCAGATGAACCAGTTGTCTTTAAAAATTTAACTCCTGTAGCTTGTTGCCAATCTATACCTGTTAAAAAAGTACGGTGATAAACTGGTTTTCTTTTTTCATCTAAAGAAATATTAAATAAAGTTGCACTATCTTCGTCATATCCAAACATGTTTATCACCTAGCCTCTCAATTTAACTGCTGCTACAGGTAAAAGTTCTTTTATTTCATCAGTTATGTCATAAGCTCCACCAGAATTAATAGAACTTACACTTTCATCAAATGTAGTTTTCTTATTCCCTTGTGAAATTGATTTAATACCTTTTACACTCGAATAATTAGCATTGAAATTAACCGCATTAGAAATTAAAAGAAACAGAGCGGATCCATACTCTGTTTCTAATTGTTCAGCAGTTATATTTCTATTAAGTCTATTCTTAAAATAAAGTAATAGCTTTTGGATAGCTAACTGTTTATGTATAGTTAAATCAGATTCATTTAAATTAGGGAAACTTTTTCGTAATAATAAATCATAAGAAGTCATTTACAACAACTCCTTAGCCACGAGAAATTATTCTAGCTATAGGAATCGCTCTATGGTTGATATATTTTTTACTTGAACTAGCAGTAGTATTTACTAATTCCCAGTTTGCACCTTTTTCTAATTCTGCAGTAGTTGGTGATGAAGTAACCATAGATGATTTTGTAAAGTTTATACCATATGGAGCAAAGCATTTTCTTTGTCTAGTATATAAAGTATCTTCTCCACCATGTTTAGATGGATTTCTATCTGTTTCGCTTGGTACTTTTACCCCTGCATCTGTATATTCTATAGCCCCTTCTCCTAAAACATATGTAGTATAAGCTGTATATGCAGGTAATTTTACAACATAATCATCATTAGCAGCAGTATATCCATCAACAGTAGGTGTTACATCTGCTTTATTTATTTGTGCCCCAGTAGCATTACTTGCAACTACTTTTAGTGCACCTTCAACAGTTGAATCAACTTTCATATATTGTGCTGGTATTTCTTCAGTAGGCATTGAATCATCAATTACCACTAATCTACCATTTAATGTTGCTAATCCTAAATCTCTTTGAACACCACTTTTATCAGTGTATTTTAAATAATTTAGTAAGTTTAAGTTTTCTAAATTAGTTGCTACAGCTGAATGCATTATAGCCAAAGAGAACTTAGATTTATTATCCCCTAATGCTCTTTGCATAGCAGTGTTTAAAGTAGTTACTCCCATTGTATTTGCTTCTAACTCTTTAGTTATATCAGCAGTATGGTTTTTAACAAAAGGTGTATTTCCAGCACCAGTCATAGAGAAAATACCCTTTAATATAGATAAAATTGTATCTTGGTCTACTTCATCCCAGTAATCAACAACTTGTGCTGCTATATTTTCCATAAAATCTACACCACCAGTTATATCATAAGAAAAATCTTTTTCTGTCCATGCTTGAGATCTACCTACAACAACTCTTGAGTGCATGTAAGTTTCTGTACTTTGTGCTTCTATATCAGTTTCCCCGTCATAATTAGAAGGAGTAGAACCACTTATTAAACCTTTTAATGGAGTTACAATATAGTTTCCACCTACTTGGTCTGTCATTGCAGCTTTTAAATCATTTCTAGCTACTAAGGCTCTTGATTTTAATAATTCATTTTTTCTTAAGTTAGGTACTCTTTCAGTATATTTATTAAATACTTCTGTATTAAATATTTTTTTATCAAAAATTCCAGGCATATTATTTGCCTCCTTCCTTATTCTTTATTAGTTGATGTTTGAACTCTAGACATTAAACTGTCTATGTTTACATCAGGATTTTCATTTGCTATTTTCATAGCTTCTTGTAATGTTAGTGGTTTTTCTCCACTTCCTCCAATACCTTCACCTTTTCCAGCACCAGGAGGATAATTACCTTGTTTTATATAAGTTTCTCTGTCTTTTTTAATTATATTTTCTATTAAAGTATCAAATTTAGTTAAATTTTCATCAGATAATCTATCTTCTAATGAATCTGCAGTTAATAATTCAAGTATATCTGCATTCTTTTGATTTTCTTTTCTTCTTTTAATAGCTTCATTAATTTTTTCTTGACGAGCAACTTTTTTATCTGCTTCTTGTTTTTCTCTTTCCATTTGAGCAACTTTTTCTTGTAAAGCAGCAATAACAGGATCTTCGACTTTATACAAATCAGGGTATTTTTCTTCAATTACATCTCTGAATTGTTTTTCCCAAGTTCCTTTTTCTTTCATTGTTTTTATAACGGCGTTTACATGTGTATCTTTTAAACTATCAAGATAAGCTATAAAATCGGCATTACTATCTGCTAATGTTTTAAAGTTGTCTAAAGTTAGTGCACTCGCTTTAATTTGCTTTGCAACATCAGTCCCTAACAATACTTCGTTTATACTATCTTCATTGTCAAACTTTTCTACAAGTTTTAATAATTCACTTTTTTTCATATAAATTCTCCTTATCCCACTAACTCATAAAATGAACCAGTGACATTTTTTAGTTTACCCTCATTTCGGAGCATAAAAATAAGCCCTTTCGGACTTTATTATCTTGTTAATTTATATATTTCAGTCAATATTGCATCTGTGATATATTGACTATGCACATAAGATTTGTGATTATACTCATTTATTTTGTCGTTATATAATTGAGCCAACTCAAACCAATCTGCATTTTTGCACTTTCCTTTATTAAATATACTGGCTACTACTTGGTTCTTTACTTTATCCTTAGTGAAACTCTTATACACAAAAGTATAATAATTTTCATCATCTTCGGATAAATAATAAGTAGCACCATTTAATTTTAGTTTCTTTAAAGGTTTCTGTTTTGGTCTTTTTATTACTTTAACTTCTATAGCATCACAAGGTAATGATACAAAATTAAATAATTTTTCCATTTAATCATCCTTTATGTAATTTCTATTTATTTCCAAAGATATAAACTATCAAGGGACTTTTTACAAGTACCTTAGAATTGATTTTAGAAGGTTGAATTATGTAAACCTATCTTAAACCTTTTCTATAATCTCTCATTTTATTTATTAATCTATTTTTCTTCGGTATTCCTTTTAAATTATTAATAAATTCTACAAATTCTTTATAAGTATCATCTGAAAAACAAATATATTCTCTTGACTTCCCGAATAAACTTTCTGATTTTCTTAGATATCTTTCTCTGTATGTATTCTAGTATCCATTTATACCCTTTCTTTTGTATCTAAATTTAATTTATAAAGTATATTAGATGAAGTAGTAGCACAATCAATAACTATATTTAACATATGCTCAATAAAAAAATCTATATCGTCTATTAAATATTTTTCTGAACTTTTATTTTTTAATATATCTATATTTTTTTTGTCAATAATTATAGGCTCAGGTATATTTAGATTATTATCTTTTGCAATTTGTTCAATATATTTTTTATTTACTTGGCAATTACAAATTATAGGATAACCTGTATCAGCACTTCTATTTACTAAAAACCATGTTTTCCCATTTCCTCTACCTAATTTTACTATATCCATTTATTTTACCTCCTTATTTTTTATAGATTCTTCTCTTTTTATATACAATCTCACTACATAAACAATACTAAGTATTGATAGAACAATACTTGCTATCCAGTCTATAGCATTTGATAGATGTATATGAAGTATTGCTAATACTATTGAAAATATTGTGTATGCTAGAGCGTATACTCCTACAAAGGCATATATGCCTAAAAGGAAATCATAATCTTCTTTTCCATACTTATTTTTGCTCAACTTTGTAATTCTCCCATTTCTTATAAGCATCTATGTACATTTCTTTTTTATCTCCATTGTATGTACATTCATAATACATTCCGTCAAATAAAGTTGTACTTAATAATGCTTTGTTATTTTGTAAAACTTTAGCACACCAAACCATAAACACGTCATCTTTTGTTATTTGCTTGTTATCTGATTTATCTAAATGATTATTCGTATATTTTACAACTTCATCTTTACACCAATCTAAAAATTCTTGTTCGTTCATAATTTCCTCCTATAATTCTATATTTTCTATTTTTGCTCTTTCTTCTAATACATTTCTGTATGCTTCCATATATACTAATTGAGTGTGTAATATTTCATATGAGCAGTTAGGAGTAAAATTAAGTGTTCCATTTTTATATCCTTCTAACATTCTTTGTAGTCCAGCTATTCTATTATCTAGTTGATAATATTCAGCTTTAAATCTATCTTTAAAATCTGTTCCTAACATTAAATCTACTGTATCTTGTAATTTCATTTATTTACCTCCTTATGCCCATTTGGTTAATGCTTTAAAAAGAGCATCATAATCTATTAAGTCTTTATCATATTGTGCTTCCATTGATTCCTTAAGTTGTTCTTCTATTGATTTTACATGTTCTATTTCTTTTTCATGCTCTTTTTTATATTTTTCTATTTTCTTTTCATAACGATTTTTTAAATTTTGCTCCATTTTTTCTTCAAAATTACTTTTGACCTTTTGTTTCATATTTTACCCCTCTATTTTAACTATTTTCCCATTTTTTAATGTGTATCCTTTTTTACCTGAGTTTCTAAAATCATATATTTTATAAGCTTCTTGATAAACTTCTTCACATATACCGAGTTTAATAGCTAAATTTTTTATTACTAAGGCATGATCTTCACAATAAGAACTCATATCTTTATTATTTTGTTCATAATAAAATTTATCTGCTTTCTTTTGTGTTTTAGCTATTTCTTGAGCGAATATGTTTATAACTTCTTGTCTATCCATTTTTACCATCCCCTTTATTCAGCAAACATCCAATCTTCTGCTAACATATCAGTTTGACTTGCTAACCACGGAACAAATTTCCCATCTGCTGTTTTCATTCCTATCCAAGGTGATAAAAATAAACTATCTTTATGCACTTCTCCATCTACTTTATATTGATAAGAATTTACATGAGCTAAATACATTCCTTTGCCATTCCAACCTTGTCTACACACTTTTAATCCACGTTTTAAGTATTTTATAGCTTCGCCGAAGTTAAACGTTGGAGTTCCACCTAATAAAGTACAATTTTCATTGTCGGCAACTACCCATTCATCAGACAAAACATTATCTAGAGTATATTCAACTCTTTGTGTTTCTCTTATATCTAATATAGGACCTTGTCCTTCATCTGCATCTTTTGGTCTACAGTGCATCATAATAGTTTGCTTAGTGTCATCCCAACACCAATAACCACCCCATGAAGGTAGTTTAACTTTGTTTCCTCTTTTCATTTTTTCTAATGCTTGTTTAAAATTCATTTATTTCCCTCCTAAAATTTAAATACTTTATCTAAAAAAATATTGTATTTTTTCCATCGTGCTGGAGCTACACAATACAAAGCATTTCTTAAAGCTACTTTTCTGGTTTTTTCTTTATACCATCCTTTTGGATAGTGTGATATCCACCATTTAACATCTTTAAAATATTCAATTATTCTTAATACTTTTTTCATTTACTGCCTCCTATTCATTTAAAACTAAAAAATAACATTTACAGAAATTATGCTGAGGTATTAAGTCTCGTGCCTCTTCTGCGTTCCAAATAGTACCATGCATACTTTCACAATCGCCACATGTTCTTTCCTCTAGAACTGAACAATACATAAATTTTTTATTTTTATTACAATGAATAAATATATCATTCGCTATTCTACTAAGTTCAGATATCAATATCCCTCTTGCTCTTTTTCTACTCATCTTTTGCCTTGGTGTTAACCATGATGCGATATTGTATAAATTTCTCTTTTTATACGCTATTTTTAATCTTTTTTTAGTTCGATTATTTATTCTAGCCATATTGATTTTTATTCTTTGTTTATACGTTTTACCTTCATATTTTCTGTTTAATATTTTCTGTTTTTCTTCATTGTCTACAAAGTATCCAAAGTATTCTACAATTTTCTCAAACATCTCATCAAGAAAATTATCTATTAAATTTTCAAGCCATTCATCTTCATTGTTAAGCATTGCTAAAACGGCTATAACAAGAAATCTTTCAGCGCTTTCATAATCTTTTGATGTTTTTTCTATTTGATAAGCAAAATTAGCAGTTTCCATCAACTCTCTAATCTGTTTATCTGTTTTATTCATCTTTTTAAGATATTTTTCAAGTTCCTGTTCAGCTTGATTATATGCTTTTTCCATGAAACTTTTAGTTTCTTCAGCATTTCTATTATTCGATGTTTGCTTCTGTGTGTTGGTGTTTATCGCCATACAATTCACCTAAACTTTCATCTTCAAATTGCTGATTTTCTTCCATTTCTTTTTTGACTTGTTCCCCTTCTTGATGTGGATTGGTTATAAATCCAAATAAAGTTCTTGCTGTTTGATTAGAGATTACTCCATCTGGAACTTGACTAAGCATTTGAGCAGTAGAAAGATTATCTTGTGGTATATTTGGAGTGTAAATAATCTTAATTCTTTTATAATTAAAATCTCCTTCTTTCTTCATGCTTAAATACTCACATATAAATCTAATTCTATTTTTAAGTATATTTTTATGAGATTTTATCAATGTTGTACATTTGTTTTCAAGAGAGATCAATCTACTTCTAAGAGTTATACCACTTAGATTAGATTGTAGTTTTTCATTGTGATTTATGTGACAGCCAATTTGATAAATTAAATCTATGTATCTATCAATTGTATTTTGTACAAAAGTATCATTTATATCTTTAATTAACCATTTAACTTTACCATCTTTTCCAACTTCTAAAATCCCTTTTGCTTTCATTTCTTCTAAATCTTCATCCTTTTCAAATTGACAATTTTCTAGAACCATATAAGCATTTCTAAAATCAGAAATTTCATTACCCATATCTGAGAGATTTGTTTCTAATGCATCTTGTAATCCAGCAATATCTCTTGCTAAGCTATCTTTATAATCTTCTGTACTTATAACACCTACAGAAACAGGTACTCGTTTAAATTTGTTATTGTCTTTACTTCTTATTTCTTCGAAATTGTCATTAAAATGATATATAAAATCTTTTGTATATACATCAATATATTTAGGCCTTGCAGATATTATTTTGCCATTTACTTCTACATCTTCTTCAAATTCAGCATCAAAGAAATGAACAAAAAATAAAGTCTCTCCATTATAATCCCTATAAGCATAACCTTCAGTTGGTTTTATAATTTTAGCAGAAAAATTACCATCTGAATCTATATAATACAACTCATATATTCTTGTAAATAAATTTAAATAATTCATTAAATTTGAATCATGATTTTCATCCCAATCATAGAAAATATCTTTCATTTTTTCTATAAGTTGCATTTCTTCATCAGAAATACTTTCATAAGTTATTGCATTTCCAACTGTATAACTTGTTTCTTCTTTAATAAATTTCTTTATAAAATTAGTATTAACTTTTAAATTTGACCTGGAGGTTATCATTTTATATTCTCTTAAAGCTTTACTTTCACCACAATAATATTCATATATTTTTTCATACTCATATACTTTTGATATATAGTCATTATATGAATATTTTACAAGTTCTAAATTTTTAGGTATGCTTAAATCATTAAAAACATTTCCTATCTTAGCCAAATTTAAAACTAAGCTATTAAGATTACTCATTTTCTGCCTCCTTTCCTATTTATATATTTATTTTTTTCTTTACTCCTTTTTACTTCTATTAGATTTTCAATGAATTTAATATATTTTTCATCATTCGAAACTCTTGCATGACTTTTGAGTACATATAAGTTATTTGTCTTAGGCTTTCTCTTATAAATTACATTTTTTATTACAATTTCAGAAATTGCCCTAGAATTTAAATGAGAGTGGCCATTTTCCCAATTTTTTTTAGTATTATATACAATAAATCCAATTTTTTTATTGCTCTTAACCTTTAAAATTATAAATTCTTTATTTTGGTATATTTTTTCCGACTCGGTATAATTTTTCTTATTCCAGTTTGGTTTTTCCTTCATCAAGCTTTCCGCTTCCCATAATTTTTTTGGTACATCATAAACACTTAAAACCTCATCTATCGGTTTATATTTTTTCATATTAAACACCTAGTTTTCTTCTATCTATAATTCTTATAATATTTTTAACCTCTATTTCGATTAACCTTCTAGACAGTTCTGATGTTATATCTGGAGCATCATCATGAGGACTATATGCAGTTCCTTGAAAATCAAGTATTTGCTGTGTAAAATCTTTATTATTATTATTAAAAACTAGTTGTCCATTATTTACTTCTTCTATGATAGTTGAAATACGCTCATCCTTATTTTTTCTAGACATTTCATTGATAATAATAATATTTCTACGTTTTAACTCATAATCTTTATCTATCATCTCAGTAATAGTAGTAACATCAGCACCTAAATACGTATTTTTTTCTATGTATAGATGTGTTATGTCGGTATATTCTTTTAAGATATCTATAACAGTTTGACAATATTGTTTATAGCTCATTTTAGTTAATATCATTTTTCTTACATATTTAAAATCATTTTCACCTAAAGAGCCTACCACCATTGCAAAGAAGTCGGACCTTCTTGATTGTTCACCTGCAGGGTCCACACATAGCATAGTTTTTATAAATGTATGATCTTCAATTTCTTCTTCTGATTGAGTTCTTATAGCTTTAAACCATCTAACTCCTAATGTACTAGCATCATTCATTTTTTCCGACATAAATGATTTTCTGTTGGTCCAATATTTAACTGCTATATCATTAAAGAAATCCCATTTTTCTTCCCAAAGCAATGGATATTTCATTTTTTCTATGTGTTTTTCATAAAATTTTCTAGCTTGTATTTGAGGATCTTCTATTTTATCATCAAAATAAATCTTTTTACATTCAAGCCATAAATCGCTTTCAAATATATCGTCGATAGTTTGGCCATTTTCCAACAAAACAGCCCTATTAATAATAGTATAATAGTCTCTATTTCTGCTAAGTCTACTTATTAAGCAATCAATATGTAAAACAGTTCCTATACTTACAAACTTAGTTGCCGCTTTAACTTTTTTGCCTTTTCTAAATACTGCAGTATCTCCAACTTCTTCAACTTCCTTACACCATCTATTCCATTTTTTTTCTCTAGCATCTTCAGTTATAATATCAACTTCTGACTGATAGTCATCAGCAATAACTACAGTAGGTCTTACACCACCCCAGTTAGCACCACGAACAGAAGTAGTTGAACCTACTGCTCTTATGTATGTATCATTGGTCAACTCAATTTCTCCTGAGTTGACCTTGTAATAATCTTTTGAATTAGGCTTTTTACCTTTTAAATCTATCAAGTTTCCAAACACATCTTTTATAAGTTCATTTTCTAGAAATTCTTTTTTTATTGAATTTAAGAATTGTTCGGCATCATCTGCAGTTTTTGCACCTAATAAGGTAAATGTTGATTTTTTATAGCAATGTAGCCATATTGCAAGTGTTTTATCGCATATAGTTGACTTTGCAAGCCCCCTAGGTTCTACTATATTAAGCTTATCGTATAAATCCTGTACAAAGGCTTTAGAAAGAATTTTCCATATTTTATAATGCTCTTCACACAATTCCCTTGCACTGTTATCATCGCTTGGTACAAAAGTTGTTCTAAGAAAATATAAACTAAAAAATGTTATATCCTTTTCTCCGATTACCTTCGCAACCTCGTTAGGAGTGTATTTCCTTCTAATATTATCCTGATTTTTAGGAAAATATTTCTTTAGATATTTATCAATCAAATATAAAGAGTATTTATTATCATTAGGAAACTCTATATCATCAAAATAAATCATCTAACCACTCCTTTCTAAATTTATTTGCATTAAAAAAGAGCAGTCAATTAATAACTACTCTTTAGTTTTTTTCTTTTTTATATATTTTCTCTTTGATTTATTTTTTTTCTTTTTAGGAAAAGTCTTTTCTAGTTTGCTTTTAGTCATCGCTCTACCATTTAGGTAGCAAATAACTTCTTCTTTTTCTTGTTTACTCTTTTTAACGAGATTATGAGAAGTCTTTCCATTGATAAATTTATCCATAATCCCAAAATTTATAGAGTTTTTATTTTTTTCAACATTTAAATAAGCTAATTCATATAATTTCATAGACATTCTCCCTTTAAATTTAATGGTTGGCTTAGTGAGATTCGAACTCACAACAAACCATGGTCCGTAGCCATGTGCTCTATCCGTTGAGCTATAAGCCAATATTCTATTTAGAAGGCTCGAGATTAAAGCCTTCTGTAGACACCTTTCGCAGCATTATTTATTCTCTGCTTATCCACGCACCTAATACGTATTGTCCATGACTGGTTGTATTTTTATAGTGTCACAAAACCCTAACTCGGGACACTCTACTATAGTACTACTCAACACTTCGTATTCTGTCTGCCTTGCGAGCAACAAAGGTTTGCAAAACCACCATGCAACTTCATGTTAAACGATTCACCCTTGGGAGGTGTCACGCACTAGATTATGATAAAAAATCATTCTAGTATTAAGCCACTTTCATACTATAAGGGAACAGACTTTTCCTTTTATTGTTTTGTTATCATAGACAATTTATCATCCAAAATTAATATTCTCTATGCCTGTATAAATCTGAATTAAATTTGACAGACGTTGTGCTGTTCCTGAAGATTCGTTTCCTTTTGAGACACGAAATACTTCACAACATCAGTGTGTTTCATTGAATTCTTACTCCACGTTGTTAATACATACTCCAGCCCTTTCACTGTTTCACTATTAACAATGGTTAGTGCCCTTTGTTATCAGCATCGGACTATATAACCTCCTGATTATGTCTCGCTACATGACCAATTTGGCGTGAGGTAAATTATTCAGTGCCACCTGAAAATCTTCGATATACGGTTCGCCTTTTCGAAGACTGTCCCTCTTGGGTTACGTAGTTATCTCCACTACTATCAATTCATGAAGACGTTGGACATTCAGTTCTGCTTAGATGGACTAGTTTAACTAGCGGCATGTAGTCAGCATGCCTTTACACTGCTCACACAATGCTATCCTAAAGATACTAAGCTACCTAAAATAGATTTAGATTTATTTTTTAAAACACATACATGGCTGGGCGTAATAGATTCGAACTATTATTCCAGGAATCAAAATCCTGTGTCCTACCTTTGAACGAACACCCAATATTTAACTGATAATTATATTCTAATCTCCCAACAATATTTTTTCAATCGGAACATATTCCTAATAAAAAAAGCCAGATTTCTCTGACTTTTAAAATGTATTATTTATTTTCTTATTGATATTCTTTCATTCTTCTAATTAGTGTAGCTTTGCTTATTCCTGTTACTTCTGTAACTTGCTTATAGCTGTATCCTTCCTCTTTTAGTTTCATAGCATGTTTAATTTTTTTCTCGTCATACACTCTTTTTCTGCCATCTTTAAATCCTGGTTTCTGTTTTGCTATAGCTTTTCCTTCTTGAGTTCTTTCTACGATCATATCTCTTTCAAATTCAGCAAAACTGAAGAATATATTTCTTATAAGCTTTCCAGTAGGTGTTGTATCCATAAGCCCTATATTAAGAATGTGGACCTTAACACCTTTTTCCAATAGTGAATCTATTAATTTAATTCCAGCTGATGCACTTCTTGAAAATCTATCTAATTTAGTTACTACTAAAGTGTCACCTTCTTTTAAAAGCCCTAATAGTTTAGTGAATTCTGGTCTATCTGTTTTTAATCCACTATAAGCATCTGAAAATACCTCTGTACAACCTTCATTTAATAATAATTCTCTTTGGCTTTCTAATGAGTTACCATCTTTCTTTTGTGAATAAGTACTAACTCTTGCATATCCATATTTCATATTTACAACCCCCTATGATTATCTTTTATACTTGTATTGTATCATAAGTCTTAAAAGTTGTAAACCCATTTATGAACTTTAAATATTTATTTTTAACATTTAAACATATGCAAATGTATATCCATGCGTTGTTTTTCCTTTTCCTTGTAATACCCTTTCTATATTTTTTCTTGGTATATTTAATTTTCTTGCACAAACCCCTATTCCCTCAATAATTTCTTCTGAATTATCTTTTAAATTTGTTGCTTTAATAGTTTTCTTAGGAGTAACATTTTTGCTATATTTAGCTTTTACTGCCAATATAGCAGTGTAATCCTTACTTTCTATATATGGAATTAACTGTTGTTTTACATTTATAGCATCTTCTTCTGTTTTAAAATGACCTATTGGTATCTGATTTCCATTAAAGGTTATTCTTAAAAACCAGCTTTTAGCTTTAACATCATAATTAATGCCTTTTACATCAGATTTATACATAGTAGTATTTTTCTTGTTTCGCATATTATGTAAAAAAGAATAATCTATTTTCTGTCTTTCACACATTTTTTCATATGTTTTTCTGCAACAATCCATATATTTTTCCATTTCAATATGTGTTGTTATTCCTATTTGTTTACCTTTTAAAAACTTTTCTTTATTTCGCAAATCATTAACTTCTTTAAAAATCAAAGAAAAATCTTTAACATTGCTTTTTTTAAAAATTCTTTTAATTGTATCTTGAGAAAGTTTATATTTTTCACTAATTTCATTAAGTAAGTATTTTTTAGAATATAAATCTTTAACTATATTTTCATTTCTAGTTTCTTTATTATTTATAATTTTAAGTTTTTCATTTAAATCAGATCTAACATCTATCCAGGAATTAAGATTTTTAATACCATAAATAACACTTTCTCTAACTCCAGTTAATTTAGATATTTTCTTTATAGAAATTGGATTATTTTCTAGTTCTGATAACATTTCCTTAACTTTAGCAATTTGATGTTCTGTATAATCACTTCTTTCTCTATTTATTTTTTTTATTTTTTCTAATCTTTTCTTTCGTATTTCCTCTGGAATCTCATTTAAAAAATAATCTCCACCTTCTGTCATATTAAATCCATTATTATAAGTATCATATTTTTTTATGTAATACTTTTCTAAATCATTTAAAATGTCAAGTTCATCACAATAATGTATAGCTTTAAACTTAAAAGCACCTTCTCCATATTTATTCCAACTTCTTTGAAGATATTCATTATCATGATTACCTCTATTTAAAGCACTTATATGGCTTTTCCATCTTTTTTCAAAATCTTGGATTGTTTGTCCTATATACATATCACCTGTTACTACATTTGTTATTGAGTAAATTCCAAAATACATTCTATCTCACCTCTTAATTATATTATATTACAAACTTATATCAGTTACAATCAGTTGTAATCAGTTGTAATATATTTTATAATTAACTCGAGGTGATTATTTTGGCAAGAAAAGATTTAAAAAACAGAGTTCCAATTGGTTCCGCTATTGATAAAGAGTTGTATCAATGGCTTAAAGAATATTCTAACCAATCATCTGTTCCAATATCTAAACTTTTAGATAAAGCTATTCAACTTCTTAAAGAGTCTACTGTTAAGTAGGCTTTTTATTTTTTCTCAAGTTTCCAAAAAATTTTTTGTAGGATTTTTTTTGAGGTTTCATTTTCCCCTCAAGTCTCATTTTTTGCTGAGCAGTTCTCTGTGGCTTGGCGCACGCGTTGAAAATACTGGGGTATAGAATGTACCGCCCCCTTACCTGGAGTACCCTACCCCACCGAGAGGCCCTTGTTTTGCCTTGTTACTTATGACACTAAGTTATAAGACAAGTAAACATATTGATATCACTTACTATGTCAAAGTGTATCATAACTTATAAGTATTGATACCTTATAGAGTACTATTAATACTGTTGTCTTTTACTATACTAGTCTTAATGTTCACTCTATTGCCTTACACCTCCTGTGCGCCCCTCTAAGACGTTGCGCTTTGTCTTGTTTGTCCTTATTCTATTGGTAATATATTCCTTGTCTTAATAGTTGTTATAGCTTAATACTATTAAAGTGACTATTCCAGCAGATTTTCAACAGCGACACCTCTTAAATACGGACCGCGATAAGTGCCCACATATAATCCCCTACGATATTTCACTATCTTTTATATCTATTACATTCCCTTCTATAACATCTGAATCATTAAAGTCATCCCAAGAAGGTTCATTATTATTTTCTTTTTCAGTTTCAGGAGTAATAACTGTTTTAGTTTCCACTTTAGAAATTGGAGCTCCAGCTAATCTATTAAGTAAGTATATGCTTGCATCTAGTCTAACCTTCTCACTCTTAGCTGACTTAGATAAATCAAGAATATTTTGTAAAAGTTGATTAGAGAATTTCATTATACGATTGTCAACTTTATTTTTAGCAACTTCATATTGTCTATCAAGTTCTTCCATAAATTCAGGTCTTTTTTTCCAGCGCATTATAGTTTTTTCACAAACATCTAATTGGTCAGCTACTTCTCTATTAGTTGCGCCATATACTAATAATTCTGCTGCTATTAATTGGTCTTCTGTTAACTTAGAATCTTTTTCTCGTGGCATAATCAATTACCCTCCTTCCTTTTTATTTCTTCTCTTAAGTGATAATATAAAATTTTATGGACCATTGAAGGTGATTCTTTTCTATCACATGCAATAATATGAAGATTATCGAATTTGGCCATTAATGAAATTACCATAGCCGCGCTAGCGTTAGGATGAACATTGCTTATATACTCACCTTTTAGGAGTTTGATATAATAATCCTTGTCTTGTATAAGTAAGAATAATTTAACTCCTGCTTCTTTTGCTCTTTTTAGTTCCCTTATAAAACGGTTATCTTTATTTTCGTCTTTTACTGGATCCATTAAGTTTCCTAGCAGTTCATCTAATCCTGCTTTTCTTTCTATTAAAATATTAGGTATATATTCTCCTTGATATCTAATAGCATAATCTCCAGTATTTAATTTTTCTCTAGTGGCCTGTATTCCATTTTTTATAAGAGTATCTTGGATTAATGTATCTTGTTCCCTTGTATCGCATATAATTTCATAATCTTCATTTTTTATTTTCATACTATCCCCTTCTATAAGCTAAACATATTGAATTTGCAACATTTATAGAGGTTTATGCCGTAGGCAATTAAGAGAAATTTTGTTTCTGTATATAACATATAAGAATCGAACACCTCAAAAAGTCCTGTGATTACTTAAAAATCAACGTTTTAAAGGTTTTTATACTATCGGTTCGAGCTGGGTTTTTGGATTAATTTTGTCGGTTCGAGCTGGGTTTTTATAATACTCATAAGTATATTAAACATAAAAAAATAAGGGTTAACTAATCTCCCTTATTTAAAAAAACAGTAATTAATTATTTCTTTTATTTCTTCTGTATTGTTTCCTCCCCAAATTACAAGAGGATTTATTATATAATAATCTTTTGTTTTTTCTCCTGCATATACTTTTGAATATGCAAATAAATAATACTTATGCCCATCTACCTTTATATGAAATTTTCTTAAACTGTCTCTGAAAAGGTACATTGAGTTTTGTTTTGTACTTAATCCTAACAACTCACAAATATCTTTTAGACTTAATTTATCCAGCCTTCCAATATCAATTTCCAAAGGATTTTTACATAATATATTTAATTTCCAATTTGCATAAGGTATTAATTGAAATACATAGGATAAAGTTTTATGCTGCCTAATTGTAGTATGTTCATACAAATATCTAGTTGTATTAATCATTATTCTTACATACTCTTTATTTTTATAAAAATTTTCACCTTTACTAAAATACTTAGGATTTAGATAAAACTTTTCTTCTACTTCAAAAATAAGATTGTGTTTTTTCACATCATTTAAAAAAGCTAAAAAAGCATCTCTTTTTAATCCTAGTTTTTGTTGAATCTCTTTTTTTGTCATATGTTCTACTTTATTATTTTTTTTATGTAATATAAGCAAATTTTCTTTTCTGTCATTATAATCAATATATGTAGCTAAATAAATTATTCTTGCTATATTAGCTCTGTCAATATCCAAATCGTAGAAAAGTAACTTTTTATTTACATAAAACATATGAACAAAGCCTCCTTGCTTGTTGCAATACTTCTTTAAATCATTTTTTCTATTAATTAATCTTTTCTGTTTCGGAGTTAATTTTTTAGATTGTTTCTGAATAACTAACTCTTCATCATTTTCTATTTTAAAATTATCTAGGAGATCTTCTGTTTCTGAGTTTACTATTAAAACATCTTTCATTTTACATATCTCCTTTTTCAAAATAAAAAAAGACAGTCCTGAAAAGACTGTCTCTACTTTGATACAATATTTGCATCTTAATATAATTATAATATACTTATTCTAAGTTTTCAATTAATTTTAATGAACTATACTTAAAATATATTTTTTGATTCTATAATCCACCCTTTACATATATTGGTAATAGATTCTTTTAAAGATTTTGTATCCTGAAAGTCATAAGCTATTTGAGTCATTAAATCTTGACATATTTTTTCTGCTTTTTCTCTTGTCTCTGATATGAGATTAAATGTAATAGAAGAATTTGATATCCATATTTTTTTAGGTTTATCGTTTAAAACAACTTCATATCCGTCTGGTTCATATGACATTTCAAATTTTTTACGCCAAGACTTATATATAAAATCCACCTTATGATAATGTTTAACATTTAAATTTTTAATATGTTCATCTATTTCTATATTTCTTAATTCTTTAATATAATATTCATCGTAACCAGATTCGTTGTTTTTAAAAGCTACCCATTTTTCTGCATCTTCTTTATTGTTAAAATATCCTTCAACAATCCAATCTGAATAATATCCACTAAAAATTCCATAGATCATAATATCTCCTCTTTTCTTCTTACCCCATAAAATTCTTTATCACTGTATTTATTTCATTTATTTCATGTAAAGGGATTTCCATTTCTTTTTCTAAACTCCCACACCATATAGTCTCTTCTCTATTCTTTTGAGTTTCTTCACTATCAAAAGTTATTTTTGCTATATATGGTATTGATATTTCAATAAATAATTTTTGATTTGTAAACACTTTACCAAAACTATATTCCACCTCATGATATGTTTGTTTTGTATATATAAGATTAATACCACCATTTAATAATTCTATTATTTTAGGCTGACAATACAACTTAGGAAGTAATTCTTTTGACTGTTCTACAATTTTGTAAAAATCTATTTTTGGCTTTCTATAATTGCGTAATAATATTTCATTATTACATCTTGTATATACTATTTCATCCTCATATAGATAATCACTTACATCTTGTCCTACTAAAGCTAATTCATCTATTCTTCTTAAATTTTCTTCTAAAGTCATATTCGTTGTTCCCCCTTTATAACTATTTTTTCTTTTCTATTATTATTTTTTCTCCATCAAAACTTACAGTTATCTCTCTATCTTCTGGATTAAGTCCCATTTCCCTAACCCATGCAATTGGAATGGTTATTCTGCTAGTTATTCCACCTTTGCTAGCAGTTCCCCCACTTCGGTTAAATATTACTTTTAGATTCCTTTTTTCTTTCATGATTATCTCCTTTTATAATTCATTTAGCATTTTCTTTTTAAATGCTTCTATTTTTTCTTCATCATCTTTTATTTCGTTTATTTCTTGTCTTATATTTCTTATTAAGCTACTTTTATCCTGTATAGATTTTTCTATCATACCATCTATTCCTGAGGAAGACAAAATATCTATTATATGACAATTTTTATTTTGGCCTATTCTGTATATTCTATCTTCAGACTGTATTCTCTTAGCATAATCAAAAGTAGAATTGTAATATATCATGTAGTTAGCCTCTTGTAAGTTTAGACCTAAATTTCCTATATTTATATTTATCACCAAAACATTTATATTTTTTGATGTTTTAAACTGCTTTATAGCTTTTTCACGCTCTTTTAATGTCATTTTACCATTAACATAAACACATTTTATTTTTTCTTCATCTAAAGCATGTTGTAACAATTCTAAATCGCTATTGAATTTATGCCATATGATTGTTTTGCTTTCTTTTGGTATTAATTTAAGTTGTTCTACAGTTTCTATTGCTCTATCGTAACTTTTGTGCTTAAATTCTATTATTCTAGTGCTATTTCCGTTTTTAGGATTCCAATATTCTTCTTCTATTTCTAAATTTATATATCCACTTGCTACTCTATGGAGATAATTAAGCATATTAAGAATATATTCACCATTAAAGTTATCTAAATTAATTTTATCTATAAAATATTCTTTTATTTTGTTGTAAATTTTTTCTTGATCATCATCAAAGTAAAAATAAGAATCAGTATAAGTTTTGGGTGGTAAATCCAAACATTCTTTTTTAGTAGTTTGATAAACATAAGGATTTATTTTTTTTGTTATATAATCTGTATTATGTGTATCTACTATCATGCCTGGATATTTATCTGAATACTCTAAATGATTAGCAGCAAAAGCATAAAAACTATTATATCCAAGTATTTTAGGGTGCAAAAAATAAAATTGACTATACAAGTCCCATATTCCTTGCGTAACTGGAGTTCCAGTTAAAATCATTCTATTGCTAATTTGATTTGAAAGTTTAGAAATTCTTTCTGTTCTTACAGCTTTAGGATTTTTAAACATATGACTTTCATCTAAGATTATCATAGAATGTTTATTTTGTTTTATTAGATTAACTAATTTAAAATAATATTTGTCTGATTGGCTAATTGTTTCACTTCCTATAACACATATAAATTCATCTTGAATATTTTCTATATAAGAAGTAGAAAATATAGAATGTTTACTTATGTCTGAAATTAAATTTTTTTTAGTAGAGCAAGGGCATATCCAAAATACCCTTGTTATTTTTCCTTTATTAAGTTTATATTGTATTAATTCTAGAGCTGTTCTAGTTTTACCTGTTCCCATATCCATAAATAACGCACAAGCTTTCAAGTTCTTAAGTTTATTAAAAGCCTGTTGTTGATGCTTAAACAAATTAGTCTTCAAGTAATTCATCTATAGCACCTACTTTCACTTCTTTTATTCCTACTATTTCTAAGAAGTTTTCAAATACAATTTCACCTTTTAAGTATCTCTTTAGTGTAGAAATTTTGTGTATATCATCTACATCACATATTTCAGTTATTTTGCCATCTAAAACGATACAATAGTGTGAATAACCGTAGTCGTTATTTCTATATCTTATATCCAAAATATCTAATTCACTAGCTTCAAAATCACCTTCTATAACTACATCATTTCTGCATCTTGTTTCTTGCAAATTATAAAAGTATCTTTCAATTCCTTTTTTACCATAAGTACATCTTGCTACGTAGCCTTTATTTCTAATATCACATTCTGTTTTAAAATAGAACGTATAAGTTTTATCTAATATTCTATTAACTTCTACCTGAGCTTGTTTTATATCTCTAATTCTTTTATCAAGTTCTTCTTTTATATCTAACGCTAAATTTTTCAATTCATCTACAGTCATTTCTTTTAGATCCACTATAAAGCCCCCTAATCATTATTTATTATCCAACTTCTGCTGAAATCTCTATTTTTAAACACTTCCTTTACTCCTGTTACTTGTTTTAATCTTAGTACTTCTTCTGGAGTCATTCCTAAATGTTTAGATACTTGTTCATCTGTCCATCCTTTTTTAATTAAATCAACTACCATATCAGCTTGCAAGTCTACCTTATGAACACCTCTAGCTCTATTATGTCTAACAGTAGATGCCATTAAGTTCTTTTCATCCTTTTTTAGTATGGTAACTGCTATTACATCTGATTTAAAGTAATCTTTTACTATTGTATAACGATGAAATCCGTCAACAACTACATATTTATCTATTTTATCGTCATAATAAGTTACTATAGGCATTGTAAGCCCATCTTCTTCTATGCTGTGTGCCAGTAATTTCATTTCTGGTTTAGCTACTTTATTAGGATTCCAATTATTAGCTATAACTTTATCTATTGGAACTAATTTTACATCCATGCATGGAAATTTTAACTCTTTCATTATAATATCTCCTTCCATTTTTCTAATGTTTTTTTCTTTTTTTCTTTTCTTCTCTTAACTTCTGTCTTTGTAACAACTGGTATATTATTTTCCCAATCGTTTAATAAAATTTGTTTACATTGACCTTTGTAAGTTATTTCTTCCTCAGGTTGTGTAGCAAATCTTTTTATAAATCTTTCTTTTTTATCAAGCGGAGTAGTCTCTAATAAGAAATTTCTGTATTCAAGCCATGTTTTAAATCTTTTAGGAAGTTCTTTTACATTGTATATTGTATCTTGCTTTGCATATCTTGCCGCTATATGTATTCCTCCAATTCTATCCATTAGCTTGTTATAAGTATCTGGTTCAAATTCTGGTAATCTAGTTAAACATTTGAAAGATTTTTCATGTATTAAATTAGATACTCTCATACCGTCAATGTCATAGCCGATAGCATACATAAAATCGTATATCTTATTATATTTTTTATTAAACTTGCTAAGGTATATCCATATATCTTCAAAAGTCCAATCATAAAGAGGGTAGGCTTTTATTAATCCATCTGTATTAGTTGTCCAATTCCAATCTTTATATCCTGGATTTTGTGCAACTGCTCTAAATCTGTTAAGGCTTTCTTCCGCTCTTAAACCTACCATAAAGCAAGTTGTATTAGGATTCCATTGTTTTTCAAACCAATCTATAAAAGAATAAAACCTTTGAGGATATTCGCCTTCTATTTCATGTATTGATATTGGAGATTTTTCACGTATCCATTTTTCTCCTGGACCCCAGCTATACAATAAGTCTTGTTTGTAACTTGTAGAATTTGTCATATAGCAAGGGACTTGATACCAATGAGGTATAACATTTGAATTACTCATAAAATACTCAATCATATCTATTGTAGATTGATATTCAGCTTCTTGATCTAAGAAGAATACATTTACTTTTCTATTTCTTTTTTTAGCTTCTTCTAGTGCTAAATAAAGCATCACAGTAGAATCTTTTCCTCCACTTAATGAGCAAACTATATTTTCAAAGTCATCAAATATAGTTGATATACGTTCTTTTGCTGATGTATATACATCTTTATTTATATATATCTTTCTACCTACTTTTTTAGTCAATCTTATTCACCTTCTTATATAAGACTTTTGTAAATTCGTCTATTTGTGTAAATTCATCTGTCATTCTTCCATATAAAAGTTTATCTATAGTTGTATGCCCTGTTACAAAATAAAATTTAGCTTCCTTTTTAGCATTAGCTATAACATCTAAAAATAGATAATTTTTAACAATTGGTACTTCTGCTAATACTATATTATCTGCAAATTGTTCTTTTTCATTGTTATCATAAAAAGTTCTAACTTCTACATTATCAAATTCTTTTAAAAGTCTTTTTATCTTTCCGTTATGACTTTTTATATTTGTATATACTATAGTTTTTCCTTTTAAGTTATTAACTAACTTATATAAATTGTCATATCTAGATTGTCTAGTGTTAACAAAATCAGCAAGTCTAGTTAAAATAGGTTGTATTGTTTCATATTTATTAAACAATTCATTTCTATAATTTTCATATTCTTTTTTTTCTTCTTCTGTAATTTCACAATATATAGTTTGTGTATCAGCTTCCATAAAATGTGGATAATCTATTTCTGTTACTGGAGCCATTTTTTCAGCTAGCAAGTCAAAATCATGTCCTTCTACTAGTTCTCCTTTTGAGTTATATTCCATGTTATTTTCTCGAAATGCATAAAAATGTTGATGCCCTAATATTTGTCTTTTTAGATGGCTATATGGTACATAAGAGTATTGTATATCTGTTGTAAATGGGACTATATCTACTATAACTTTGTTATTTGTTATTAATGCTAGTTTTTCTAGTCTTTTAAATACATATCCCATTATATTTTTATATCTAGCACTTCCATCTAAAATTAATAATGTATCTGGATATGTAACATCATATGGATCATTGTTTTTATTTATATCTTCATAAAAGAAAATATATGCATTTTTAATATTCTTTTCTGCCAATTCTTTATATTTTTTAGGGCAGAAATAAACTACATTACTACAATTTGTAGTATTAATAAGTTTGTTTATATATTCAAACTTATTGTTTAAATCCTTAGTAAAATAAGCTTTGTACATCTTGTTCCTCCTTATAATAAAATAAAAGCCTTTTTGTTCGGAAGGCTAACCGATTATTTTTCTACGCTTCATTATCAAATCCCCAGTAAAAATAATATTTTCTTTCTCCATTTGTGTAATGTTTATCTTCTATTTCTTCTGATATACCTACCATTTCACACATTTTTTTATAATGTTTTTCAGTAAAGTCTTTTCCTACGCTGCTTGTAAAATTATTGCAAAGATTGTTTTTTCTTAGAAAATCATAAACATCTTTACCTGAGTATTTTTTACTAAATTCCTTCCCTAATCTATACCATTTATTCATATTTTTCTCCCTCCTGCTTTTCTATTGTTATTTTTCTGCGTTTCTTTTATCTATGTTGACCGTAGTGGTATATTAATATTTCTGCATCGAATTCACATGCATTGATTATTTCCCAAGCTATTGTCATGTTTTGTAATATGTGAATAGCTGTTTGCATTGCTTCAACTTTTGTAAGTTCTAATTTTTCATTAGTTTTTCTTACTTTGTAAGTTGTTTTTTCACCTTCAATTGATTTTTTACTTTTTCTTTCAATTCTTCTTTCAAATTGTGCTATTCTTTTTTCTCTACAATCTTCAGCATATCTTATTTGTTTTTCGCTTTTTCCTTCTATTTTTTTCATTTCTTTTCCCCCTTCAGCTAAGAAAGATAAACATAAACTTAATTGAGTTCTATAATCTACATCACCATATTTTTCTACTATTTCTCTAGTCATTTTGTGTGCTTCTTCCATTAAATTTCTTTTCATCTTTCTTAACCCCTTTCTTATTATTTATTACATATAATATGTTTGAATAAATTCTATGTAACCTTTCAAAACTAGACTTCTTACTTCTTCTTCAGATATCCCAGTTTTGAATATTAATGTTTCTATTATTACTTCCATTGGTATGTCCTTTTCGTTTATCATTTCACCTGTTTCATCTAATACTTGTTCTTGTATTTCTTTTGATGTTTCTAATATCGCCTTCATTGGATTTATTCTTAAATCTTCCATTTTCTTTCCCCCTTTTCTTATTATTTATTATAATTATATTATATGGTATTCGTATCGAATAGTCAAGCGATTTTCAAAACTTTTTATTATTTTTCTAACCAAATTAAAAACAGGCTAGAATTAAGTAACTAGCCTATTTTCGTGAATGGGCGTATACATCCCTACCATCATTCTATCATTTATTTAATTATTTATTTTGGCAACTATGCTCTCCTTCTGGACAATATCCTAATTTCTTACAGTTAGGCACAAGGAATGGTTTATATCTTGATTCTACTTCTACTACCTGTCTAACCATTTCTTTTACTATTGTTCTTATTGGTAATTCAGCCCTTGTACATAATCTTACGTTTGCTAAATGTATTAAGCATTCTATGTTTACTGCTATGTTGCACTCTGTTGCTACTCCAATAGGGATTACTGTTCTAGCTATTTCATTAGCTTGCTCGTTCGTATAACCATCGTTTTTCATATTAATTTGAAAATAATCATAGTAAGCTTGTGCCTGAGCTTCATAGTTATGTAATGATTGTGTTAAGTATATATCCTTTTCTATCTCTGGTGCTGCGTATAAGCTTACTTTTCCGTCTTTATTGCAATATCTTAAACTTTGCACATTTGTTACAAATCCTTGTGTATGTCTTACAAGTTGGTCTACGCAATTTCCACACCAAACTGCTTTCCCATTTCTTCTTACAAATATTATATGGTTAGGAACATTTACGCAATAAACTTTACCTTCGTAATGTTTAACCGTTTTATGTTTTTTCAATGATACATGAGGGTATTTATTTCTAGTGTTGAAACTTACATTGATAACATATCCTACATAATTACATTTTACTGTTTTGTTGCATATTTGTATTTTCTCACCAACCAAATTTTCATTTCTAGTGTATATCATTGCAGACCATCCTGCTAAAAAGCATAATTGTTGCAATTGATTAGCTAATATTTCGGAACAAGTATAAAATTTGCCACATCCATTTTTGTCTAAATGCCCATCTCCTCTGAAATATTCATTTAAGAAAATCTGAGCATATTCTTTATTAAATTCATCATATATATTTAATGGTATATATTTGTTAGATGCAGTCCCTAATTGTTTTAAAAATTTGCCTAATGTTAAACTATTAAATCTTATATCTCTATCTGTTACAGTTGGTGCAAATCCTAATTTTATTATTATGTCTTGTATATCTTCTTTTGTATGATTTTCTATATTTTTTTTACAATTTGTTTGTGATATTGAAATAACATATTTATTTTCTTTTTCGTTATAATATGTTGATCCATCAGATAAATACCATGCTAAAAATTTATAAAATGTTTTTCTATCTATTTCTAAATCTCCAGTATACATATCACAATATCTACCATTATTTACTTTTTTCTTATATGTATAACCTTTAATTTTATATATATTTGATAAATTATTTGTGCCTTCATATTCAAATTCTTTTGTAAGTTTTATTCTATTAACATTTATATCTTTTATAGGCGTTAAATAAGTTTTTTCTTTATCTTTCCTAACATCATATTTTTTATAATACATATTATGATTCTCAGTTATTGCTAAGTCAACACTATCACTTTTAATAAAAAACATATCACCATTATAATTTTCTACTATTTTTTCTTCTATTTTATGAAACTCTACCTTTTTAGTTGTATCGTTTAAAGTTGCTACTATTTCATCTTCTTTTATATCTTTTATAAGTTTCCATCCTTCTAATGTTAATATTTCAGTTTCTTCATCATAACAACTTCTAGGTACACATTTTAATTCAAATACCATGAATAAGTGTCTTGACCCACTAAAATGTCCACTTTGTAAGCAATGTTTTCCAACTTGTTCTGCTTTTTCTTTTGGAGTATCATAACACACTTTACTAAATTCTCCATGTCTTTTTACAAAGTTTTTTACTTCTTCTGGATTTTTTAACTCTACTTTAAAATCATTTATTGTAAACATATTATCCCCCTTATACAAATAATCTACTAGCTATCCATAATCCTATTACAACTAGAATAATTATATCTCCTATTACTCTATCCATTTCTCCTCCTAGTGGTTTACTTCCCATTCTTCTGGAATAGCTACCTCTTGGCAACTATATCCTAATACCTTAGATATTGGGCAACCTTCACAGTCGTCTTGTTTAGTACATTCTCTTTTTAATATTTCTAGTGCTTGTTTTATTTTTTCTTCCATTATTTTTCCTCCAATTCTCTTTCCATTTCTTCTATTGCTTTTATCACAGAAGCTAGAGGACTTATCCCCTTAGCTTCCATTATTTCTTTTGCTCTATCTACTATTTCATCTACTTTACTTAGTATCACGTGAACCTCCTTTAGAAGAAACTTAATTGCTTATAACTAACTTGTCCTATTTCTTCTTTCTTAAATTGTTCTACTGGATCTAAATATTTTACTCTGCCACATTCATAACTGCATTTGTTATCGCAGTCTTTGCAGCATTGTCGTTTGCATATATTATTTAAATCCAGTTCTATATCACTTTCTATCTGTTCAAATAACATTAATTCTTTTACTGCATCCATTCTTGGGCATCCTAGAGTTGTTAGGTTTTCACATTCAAATTCCATTTTACTCACCGCCTTATATTATTACTCCTGATGCAAGCAAATTCTTTTTTAAATTTTTTATTCTTGTATGTACTGCTTGTTTACTAATTTCAAGTGCAATTCCTATTTCTTTGTAGGTATATCCTTCAATTCGTTTTGAAACTATAAATTTTATATCTTTTATATCTATTTGTTCAATTGTATTTAAAATGTATTCTTTGTTGATTAAAGAAATATAATCTTCCTTTTCATTTACTAAAATATCTTTATATGTTAGTTTTTTATCTCCATCTATATATTCATCGATTGATTTTTTATATTCAGAATCTGTTTTCCTTTTATAACATTTTTGTTTGTCTATATATTTACATATTTCATTTTTGATACATGTGAAAGCATAAGAGGAAAACTTTGAATCTACTGATGTATCATAATTATTTATTGCTATTGCTAAACCTATCATTCCTTCCTCAAAATAATTTTTTTTATCTTCTTCTGTAACATTTTCAAAATTAAATTTTTTATTTATAACTGCATAAATTAAACCCAAATTTTCTTCTGCTAATTGATTTTTTTCTTCCTTCGTCATTTTTTATTTCTCCTCATAAAAAGATATATTTTTTAATACTATGTCGTATGTTCCGTTTTCATTTCTTCTAAAACTATATTTCATTGGATCCTCAAAATCTGCTAAATTTCCTTTTATACTAAATCCAGTATCAGTTTTTATACTTCTGTTTTTAAGTTTCTTTTCAACCCATTTTTTGTCTATTTCAAAGTTTTCAGTTAAGTTTCTATCTTCCATTCGTTCATTAAAGCTTTCTTGTAACACTTCATCTTGTATACTACTTTTAGCAAATTCTTTAACATCTACAGTTTCTTTTTCTTTCAAAGTATAATTAAGCATACTCCTTATATCTTCGGCCATTTTCATATCTTCTGTTATTGCATTTGTTATCCAACTATCTGTAGTTTTCTTAAATACTTTTGTTTTATATTTAGAATCTTCTATTTTCTTAGCATTTAGAAAATCTGTTAAAAATTTAGTTTCAAGTTGGTCTTTTTCAGCATCTTTGTCTAACAATCTAAAATGATAATAATCATTTATCCCACTAACTCCAACTAATGCACACTGTTTTGGTTTGCTAGTTTCAGGTATTCCAATTTCATTTGATATTATTTGTATATTGAATTTATTTTCTATAAAATCAATTGAATGTGTATAATTTTTTCTATAATCAAGTTTTATTATTGCTACATTTTTTTCGTTTTTTACACTATATAAACAGATTGCTAAATCGCAAGAATCTATTCCTTCACTTTGTTGCATAATATCAAATAAATATGCTGCTATTTCTTTTGAATTTTTTAAAAATGTGTTTTCGTCATATATAATTTGTTCACAACAATTTTTAACTATATTGTTGCTGTAATCATTAAATATTGCTTTTCTTAGATCATCATCTTTTGATACTCTATTTATTATTTTTTGGAAAAACTTATCTACTTCTAAGCTATTTTTACATTCATAGTCATTTAATATTGGACTATCACTATTTTTATCTAGTACATGTATTATTGATTTATGTATAATCATCTTTCCCCCTCCAATACTTTTGGCCCTAATAGAACTATGGCCATTTTGTTTATAAAATCTTTTCTCATATATGAAATTTTTGCTACAGAACAATTATTTTCTTGAGCTATTTGTGAAAGTAATTTTTCTTCTTGATAAACCTCTTGATAAATAAATCTTTCACTCTCTCCCATTTCACTCAAAGCATTTATTACAAGTCTTCTATTTTTACCTTGTTCATAGATTTCCCCTTCTAGCTGTGCAATTAATCTATCTCTACTTATTACTTCGTTTTCAACTCGGCTAGAAATTGAATTAGTTGGAGAAGATTTAAATAGATCATTACAGACTGCTTGTATCGCTCCTCTATCTCCATTTTTTATTTTTTCTATTTGATATTCTTTTTCTTTTATGTAAATATCAATATATTTTAGATTTTTTAATATTTCATCAACTTCTTTGAAAACTTCTTTATTCAATATTGCTTTCACCCCACTTATAACATCGCTTTGAATTTCCAACCTCTATCAATTAATTTTGCTATATGTTTTATTCGTCCCTCTTCTAATAAATCTATTAATCCCATCTTGTCTAAAACACCTAATGAGGCTTGTATGTTATCGAAAAATTCTTCAATTATATGCTCTTTATCTTTATCTGTTCCACCTTCTGCTTCAAATTTTGCTACCGCCCCAATAAATTCAGCTTGTTCTTCTGTTACTTTCATCATTTGTTCTGTAACAGTAAATTTATTAATTCCTTCTAAAAGTGGCATTATGTATTTGTTGTATTCTACTTTTTTATACTCTTCTTTATAACATTCATCGCATACTCCAAAGAAATCTCCAACAGTTTGTGAATTATCATATTCTCTATTACATTCCTGGCAAATTTTCATTTTCAACCTCCTCATCTAAAAAACAATTTAAACAACATATACAATCTTTATATTTTTTACAGTTTTCTATATAAAAACTGTTTTTACATAAATCTTCTTGCATTAAATCTGTTATAACATCACATGTATGTTTTAAATTTGATAGTAAATATTTAAAAACTTTATCTCTATCATTTTCTACTCGCCCTTTACTCATAAAGGCTATATACTGCCAAATCTTCAAATTTTCTTCCCCCACAATCTTATTTACTTTTTCTTCTGCTTTGTTTTATATTTTTAATATGTATTTTTACAAATTCTTCTGAACAATCTAAATGATATGATATTTCTAAAACACTATATCCTTTTCTATATAATCTTTTTAGTTTTCTTAACTCTAAATCAGTTGCTCTCTTTGCCATATTTCATCATCATCTTTCATAATCCTAGGATATTTTGCATCCTAGGATATTTATTTTTAAGTATTATTCTGCTAATACTTTCTTAACTGCTATCAATTCCATCTCATTACGTCTTAATCTATCTTTTGCTTTAGTCATTGCCTCACTATCATTTGGTGCATTTACTGATTGTAATGTCTCTATGTTGTCTTTATCCCTTTGGATTAAATGCTCTAAAAAGTCTTTTTGAAGTTCCATCTCGTCACGTCCTACTATCTTTAATACTCTTCTATATTCTGATACATATTTATCTACTTGCATTTTTCCCTCCTATACAATTTCTCTTAATCATTTATAAGTTTATTTATCTTATATCGTTTATCATTATTTTTTAGATACATATATAGTGTAGTGGCAATTTTTTTCTATAAGCTTCCATGCTTCTTTTTCTGAAATATTTAAGGATTTAATATATACCTCTTTAGGATTTAACTCTACTTTTCTCCTTATTCCTAACTTATCTCTATATTTAATTTCGAGTATATAAACATTCTTCTTATATTTTTCAAAGTATTTACATATTAAAAATGATTTAAATTCATTCTCTTTTGAATATTTATTAACTATTCTTCCTTTTTTATTTATCATTAAATTTTTATTGTAATCATTTATTAAATCAAACCATTCCCCATAAGATTTAACCCATTTTCTTATTTCAGAACTATTATAAAATTTATCTGTTTTTAGATATTCTTTTAGCATGTCTGATAATATTTGTTTTTTTACGTGAGTACCTTTAAATACAAAGCAATCTTCTAATTCATCAATGTCTCCTATACCAATATTAATAAACTCTTCACATATATAGCTATCCCACCAATTGCTTTTTATTTTTTCTTGTGTCCCATCTTTCATATCTAATGTTAACTCTGCATCTCCAAAAGCCCCACCATATGTTGAATATTTAAGATAATCACAAAATGCAACATCCCCATTATCATTTAAAATTGTTCCTACATAATCTCTGTTTATTTTTTCATATGTCATTTTAGGTAGTTTATCAAATACTAGACTGTAATGACCATTTCGTTCTATAACTTTTAATAATTTCATATTTCCCCCTCCTATATAACTATCCCCCTTATAAATTTATTTCTATTTTTTTTTCTGCTATCGTAACAGGTATTCCAGTTACTTCTTCTACCTTTTCTTTCATTACTACATCATCTCCATGTTTTGCACTTAAATGTAGTAACATTATATTTTTAACTTTACTTAAATCACTTGCCTTTAAGAATTTAATTACATTTTCAAGTTCAAAGTGTGTATCTTTTATACGTGCACTTAAACTTGTTTCTATACAATATTCTTCTAAATTTTCTTTTATATAATTGCATTCAACTAAGATATTATCTATGTTCTTGAAGTTGTATTCACAGTAACAAGTATCAGTTATAAATAATAAAGTCCCTATGTCTTGATGTTTTATTAGAAATCCAAGTGGTTCTTCTGCATCATGTACCACACCAAACGGTAGAATAGTAAAATTACCTATTTGTTGCTTTTTATTAGCCTTTATAACTTTACTCCTATAGTTTTCTATGCCTAATGCTTTAAAAGTTCCCTTAGATGAATATATGTCTATGCCGTTTTTTATTAAATCTTCAATCGATTTAGAATGATCTTTATGCTCATGACTTACTAAACATCCAACAACTTTATCTAATTTAAAATCAAGACCTTTTAATATATCTTTATATCTAATACCTGCTTCAATTATTAGTGTTTCATTAGGAGTAATAAGTAAATAACAGTTACCCTTACTCCCACTACTTAATACTTTTAGAACGGACATTCTTCCTCTTGTTGTTCTTTTGTATTTTCTTCTACAACTTCTTCAACTTCAGCATCTATAACTTCATCCATATCTATAGTTTTTTTATTAGCCTTTTCTTCCATTTCATGTTCTGGATTATCAGCATAAATCAAGTTATCATTTTCATCTATAATTGCTTGATCACTTAGTACAGCTTTTTGCATTTCTATACTCATAATTCCATACTTACTTATTAACCTCTTAAGCACTGTTTTTATTGCCATTGCATCAAAATCAGTTTTCCATAAACAGCTTTTACCACTTGCATAAACCTTTGAATATTTTTTAGCATGTGCTTCTACTTCTTCTTTACTCATATATAATGATTTTTCAAAGCCGTTTATAAGTCTAAAATAAGCCATATATCCAATAACTTTACTTCTGTCTATTTCACTTTCATTTTCATTTAATTCAATTTCTCCAGTTAATCTATTAATCTTTTTAATTTCACCTTCATAAACTTCTATAGCATTTATAGTTTTATATTGGCCACTTCTAATAGCTAACTGTATATATCCTTTATAACCTAATTGAAATTGTGCTTGTTTAATCCATTGTCCGTTAACTTTATTGTTATAAGGTACTAAATAAGCAAATCCTAAATTTTGTTCTATCGGCAAATCTAATGTTGCAGCAGTCATTGCACTTTTTAAAATAGATCCTGGTTCTACATCTTTTAAGTTGTTTTTACTTGCTGTTATTATAGATGCTATAAACCCTGGAGCTTTTTTACCTAATACATCTGTAAATTTACTTTTTACATCACTCTTGGACATTAATGTTTCTACTGTCTTTACTTGATTTTTTTGTTGTTTAGCAATTTGATTCATACTCGTCACTCTCCTAATCTAATAAAACTCCTGTTGCTAGTAACAATATACGTTTAACTTTTTCTTTCCTTTGTTCTTCTGTTAGATAGTTATTTTTCTTAGTCAATCTATCTTGTTTATGTCTCTTAGCTTTTTCAAAATTAACCTTTCCTCTAACTGAAGATAATGTTCGCTCTAAATATTTTGCTATTTCTTCATCTGATATTAATTTATAATTTTCTTCTAAAAACTTTTCTTCTTCTATGCTCCATTTCATTTTTACACCTATTCATTTATTTTTATTTCTTTATCCTCTGTGACTACCAACTTAATCAATTGACCTTTAGTATCTGCTATTTTATTTACGCATTCGCTATTATCAATAAATATTGGTGCAATTAATCCAAAGTACTCGGATAAAGTATTTATAATATCTATACCAGCGTTTATTTGACCTGCAGTATTTGCATTAGAAAAAGGTACTCCATTTATCGTTGCCTCACAAGTTTCTGCAATAGCTCCGTTCACTTGTGTAGAAAATAATTTAAAGCTAACATTCTTAAAGTGTTTGTTTATATTTTTCTCTAAAAGTTCTACTCTTTTAGTTATAAACTTTTCGTATAGCATTATAAGCCCTTCTTGTCTTGCTATTTCTACTCCAAGTTGCTTTTCTTCTGCTTTTAAATCTTCTATTCTTTTATTTACTTTCTTATTATTTTCAACTGCTCCTAATTGACTGTATAAATCTTTTAATTCTTTGTTGATTTCATCCTTTTCATTTAGAAGTATTGAATTATCTTCCGTTTCATATGTTCCTAAACTATCTAAAAGCTTGTTATTTTCTCTTTTGAGTTTTAAAATTTTTTCTTTAGAAGTTTCACTTGGTGTATATGTTAAATTTGATATTTGTTTTTCCAGGTAATTTATATTTCCTTTTTTAATATTGATATTGTTTTCTATATCGGAAATCTCTACAGTATAGTTTTCAATATCTTCTTTGATATCTTCTTGTTCTTTAACTTTTATTTTGCCTTGTTCTATAACTTCTTTTTTTCTTTTAGCTTTATCTAGGTTGAAATTTTTTTCTAACTCTGATTGTTTTTCCTCTATGTCTGATTCTTCGAATGGTCGTTTGCAAGTAGGACACTCCGTCTTTATACTACTAAAGTCAACTTTTTCTGATTGTATCTTACTGAATTGTTCTCTTAATTTGGATGCTTCATTTTCTAAAAAATTAAATTTATTTGTTAAATTTTTTATTTTATAGTCATATTCATTTTTTTTATGTTCACATGAGTATAACTCTTTTTCTTCTTTTCTTATTTTCTCTTGTAATTCTCTTATTTTATTGTCATATACTTTTCTATCTGCTTGTCTTTCATCTTCAATTAGCTTTTCATTTGCGCTAATTTTTTTCATCACTTCATCTCTTTTAGCTATTAGTTCTTTACTACTATTAGCTATATCACTTATTTTTTTATCTATATCTTTTAATTTGCTTTCTTTAGCTGATATTTTCAGTTCAACTTCTTTTACATCAAAGTCAACTACTGTTTCCATTAACTCCTGAATTTTATAAGGAATTGATTTCTTATTTTCTCGTAATTTCTTCATACTACCTTTTTTACTATCTATCAGCTTAGATACATCTTCTTGTTCTAGATCTTGTTTAACTAATTTTAGTTCTTCATCGCCTTTTATAACATCTTCTATGGATATATCTCCTCCAGCAACTTCTAAGATAACTTTTCTTTGTTCTTTCCAAGCCAAATTAGGAAAATGGAATGGATTAGTTAATAATTTGAAAGTTTCTTCATCTGCTATCTCATTTATTTTTTTGTTGTAATCTAATTTTTTAACTGGAACATCATCAATTTCATATTTTGTTGTATTGCCATCGAATACTTTTTCACTTTCTCCTCTTCTAGAAGTCCACTTTTCTTTGTATTCTTTTGACAACTTTGTTTCTATACCATCAACTTCTAAAATGCCTGTTACATGTGGATTTAAACCTCTTATATACTCGTTATTTTTATCTAAAGGTTTTAATTCAAATTTACTATCACCCTTACTGTTTTTATCGAATAAAAGCCATGTAAATGCATCAAATACACTTGATTTTCCTGTTGCATTCATTCCTGATAAAGTTGTTATGTCTTTGAATTGTATGTCTAGTTTGGAAATGCCTTTAAAATTGCTGATTGATAATTGTTTTAATCTAATTTCCTTCAAATTAATTCCCCCTATTTTTAAATAAGTATTTAATCTAAATCTTTGTCTATCAAATTTTCTAGAAATTTCATAGCATATAAATATTTTTTTATATCTTCTTTATTTAATTTTGAAAATTTATTTTCTAAATTATTGCTTAATTTTTCTATAAAATTTTTAGCTATTTGATTGCCTTCTTTAGTTAAAACTATTATATATTTTCTTCTATCATTAACAGTTTTTTCTCTGCAAACATATCCCTTTTCACTCAAATCATCTATTAAACTAGTTAAACTGCCTTTTTCTATATTTAACTTAGCACATAATTCTGTCATGTTTATTTCACTATTACCTTTTAAAAAAACTAATGCTTTTAATTGAGTTTTATTAATATTATGCAGTTCAGAATATTGTTTTAAATATTTTAAATATAAACTAGAATAAATTTTTGGAAATGTGTTTGATAAAAAACTTATTGTTTCTTGTACCGCAATATTTTCCATTACATCCTCTCCTATTTAAAAAATTCTAATGGCGATACATTTAAAGCTTTTGAAAGTCCTTTTAAAACAAATAGAGTTGGATTTGTAATTTTTCCATTTTCTAATTTTGCTATATAACTTTCTGTAACACCAACTGCGTTTGCTAATTCTGTTCGGCTTTTTTTCATATTTAGCCTTTTACTCCTAACATAACCCCCCTATGTTCATTTGATTACCCCCTTATAAGTTTCTATAAATTCTAAAATTGTAAGTGTCGGATACTTTTCTGCTATTTTTTTTAAGGTTTCTATTTTGCAAATCAATTTAATCATCTCCTTCTGCATTAGCACACCACCATGCTCCAACCACAAAACCTATACAGAAAATTAAACTTATTTCTAAAAATTTAATTATCATTTATACTCCCCCTTTAAATTAAAAAGGTATGTCATCATCATCTATAGCTTGAAATCCATTTGGATCTAACCCTGGATTTGTTATATTATTTGTTCCTTGTTGATTATCTTTCGGATAATCTAATGCTTGTACACTTCTACCACTAACCTTAGTAAAAGTTCTATTTTCTCCATCTTGAGTTTGATATCTATCAACTCTAAGATTTCCTTGAATAGCAACTAATCTACCTTTTGTTATATAATTAGCACAAAATTCAGCTGCTTTTCCTATAATTTCAATAGGTATAAAATCTGTTTCTTTTGTTCCGTCTTTTTTCTTATAATCTCTGTCTATTGCTATTGTAAAAGTAGCAACAGGTGTTCCAGAATTAGGTATGTATCTTAACTCTGGGTCTTTTGTTAATCTTCCAACTAAAACTACACTATTCATTTTTCTTTTTCCTTTCGTCAACCTTCATCATTAATTCAGCTATATTTGCTCCTGTTTTAGTTAATTCTTTATTATTAAAAATTAATTTTTCATTATTCATTTTTAGTAACTGACTTTTACTAATCAATATTAAATTATCTTTTTCTAAATTTAATTTGTTTTGATCTGCAAATATAACTGCATCATCCGATGTTAATTTAACATTGTGATATTTTTCATACATAATTCTATGCTTTAATCTCCACGCATTAGGTTCTTTTACTTTAATTAAGATATATCCATTAATATCAATTCTTTCACTACCAATTTTCTTTTTATTTCATGGCTCATTACCTTTTTTAAAAGAAGTTTTATTTGGACCTGTAAGTCCTTTAGTTCCTTTATTCCATGTTTTGTGTCCTTTTTTAAATTGGCCATTAAAACCTGTGTTATATCCATACCTTTTAATTGCATTTTTTATTTGCTTAACTTCAAACTTGTATTCGAATTTTTCGTTCATTAAATCAGTGATTTCTTTGTGATGTCTACCTGGAGTTATTTCTTTAAGATATTCTTTTTCTTCATCACTCCATCTATGAATTGATTTTCCCATTCTATTTTTTACTCACCACCTTCAAGCATTTTAGGAATTTCTTTTTTATCTTTTCCATACTCTAGTTGTATTGATTTTGCTCTTAATACAACATTTGCATTAGCAATAATTTGTTTTGAAACTCCTATGACTGCTTTGCTTCTTGTAATTTCATCTTCTAATTTTTCTCCTGTTATCTCTTCATCATTTAAACGTTCTAATTGAGCGAATAAATGATTGTTTAGGTCACCCAAGGTGTTGCGTGGCATAAAATCATCCTCCTTTATTTCTTATAATATTCCCATTTTAGTTTTTCACCTGTTACTGGATGATTCCCAGCTGATTGTTTTTTATTTCTGCAACAGTCACTTATACTAGAGTAAGATGTTTCAGTTTTTATACTCGCTTCTTTTAAAGAATTAAATATTTCCCCTGTAGTTATACATATAACAGGTTTACTTAACTTTTTGCTCATTTCTTTTTTGCTTTCAAGTGTATGATGCTTTCCGTACATAGGATGTTTTTTACCTGCATTTTTACCTTTTAATGTTTTACTGATTCTCTCTCGTATGCTTCCGTAATTATTATTGTATTTGTAAGTGCACCATTCTAAATTATTAACATTGTTATTACTGGGGTTTTCATCTTTATGATTAACGCATGGATAATTATTTTCATTAGGTAAAAATGCTAATGCAACTAATCTATGCACAGTGAATTGTTTCACTTTGTTATTCTTACATAAATTTACTTTTAAATAGCCGTTATCACTTCCAGGTTTTAATTTTTTATTTGATAAGCAACTATATACATCACCTAAGTTACTGACTAGATATAAACCTTCATACCCTTTGATATCTTTCCAAATCTCATCTTTGGAGCCTAAAGTATTTCTTGGCACTTGCTATACCCCCCTTTGTAATCTCCTATTAGGTACATTTTTAAACTCAATTATATTTTCTTTGCACATTTCTATAATTCTACTAGCTATAGCTGCATCATAATTCATTAACTCATCTAATGTTTTTTCTGTGCTTACTATAATCGATTTTTCTGTCATGTAACGATAATTTATTATCTCATAAATATACTTTCTATCAGTTTCACTTGTTTGTCCTTTTAATAAGTCATCAATGAATAGTACAGTGCAATTTTTATATTTATCCATTTCTTTGTTGTAATTAATCACATCCATACAACATTGTTTAAGGCTCATAATTAAACTAATATACTCTGTATATTTACAACCTACATTTTGATTTACAAGCTGTATCATTATTGCGATTCCTAAATGGGTTTTTCCTGTGCCTGGGCTTCCAGTTAATAAAAAGCTACCTTTTTCATTTTCGAACTTCTTACAATAACGCATAGCTTGTAATTTTGCCTGTTTTTGATATTCTGTATCTGTTTCAAAAGAAGAAAATGTCTTTTTCTTGAAAGAATCTGTTAAGCCGCATCTCTTTAACTTTTCCAATATCTGTCTTTTTTCAAGACACTCACATGGTTTAGCTACGGTATAACCTTTTTCATCTTCCTGTAGAATATAACCTAAATCTTTGCATTTTTCGCATTGATATCCTATAGCCATTTAAAGCCATCTCCCATCGCATCTAATTCTTTTTGCAGTTTTTCTATTTCGTCTAGATCTTCTTTTTTGACTGGTTTCATTTGTTCAGGATCTATATATCCTTGTAAATCCTCGATGTTTGAATTTGAATTGTCTTTATTTTTGTGTTTGTTTGAATTGTAATTACTGAAGTTGTCTTTTTTTAATGGAAAAACTCCTTGCCAACAGTTTTCTATTGAGTTCTCCAATATTTTTATTTTGATATCATCTGTTGTTGCTAATTTGTCTAATTTATTTAGTATTCCTTTAAGTGCTCTTTCTGTAACAGGTTTTTTAATGCCCTTTCGCATTTTTATAAAATCTATTATTGTTTCCTGCAGAAAAGAGTTTGAAGTATACTCGTTTATAAGAACATCTAAATCAGTTCTTTTTTTCTTTTTTTCTTTTTTATTATTTAATAGACTAGTATTATTTAATAGACTAATTTTTTGTTCCGGATTTATTTCCGTACCCCTATCGGATTTATTTCCGTACCCTATCGGATTTATTTCCGACTGTATCGGATTTATTTCCGATAGATTTTCTATTAAATATTTATAGTTTTCACCTAATGTATAAAATGAATATGTTCCATTTTCTTTTACAGTTTGTCTTTTTAAAATTTTATTTTTTTCCATTTTCTTTAATCTTCTGTATAAAGCATCTTTTGTTTTTAATTTTAATATTACTAAATCTTCTAGGAGTCCTTCATATTTAATCCAATAATATTTATCATTATCAATTATTTTATATGCCATTTTGCCAGAATCTTTAAAATCAACAAACCATCTAAGAATTAAAGCATCATCATTATCCATTTTGTAAAAAATTAATTTATTTTGTAAAAAACCATGAATTGTTGTCTTCATGATATCACCTCTAAACTTTTTGACTTTCCTTTACTAATTTTTGAAGTTTAGATTGATCTATTCCTAGCACATTTGCTGCTTCATATACTTGAAAAGCTTTTATTATTTTTAAAACTGTGTTGTAATTTTCTTTACTTAAACTCTGTAAATCTTGTGCTATTTTTAATCTTTCTTCGTATCTAGTTGGCATTCAATTCCCTCCTTCGTTGTTTTTCGTTTTATATTTATATTATAGTCTCATTTTCAACGTAAGTCAACGAGTTTTTATATTTTTTTGTTTTATTTTTCTCGTTTTTAGCCGTTTATAAATTAACTCCATTTGTCATTTTCAACGGCTTTTTTAAAAAAATTCGTTTTCTTTATTTCAAAATGTGTTACAATTAATTTATAAAATATTAAAATAAGGAGGTACAATATGGGTGAAAAAGAAATAGGCAAAAGAATTGAATTTATAAGAAAAAAAGAAAAACTCTCGAGAAAGGCTTTTGGTAAGATAATACATAAAAGTGAAGATGCAGTATATAATTTAGAAAAAGCAAGAGCAAAGTTAAGTAATGATATAATTGATAATATTTGCAATACTTTTTATATAAATAAGCAATGGCTTTTAAATGGTGGGGCAGAAAGTATGTATGCATCAAATTCTAAACATATAAGATTAGCAAATATAGTTGGTAATCTTGAAAAAGAAGATAATTTGTTTGAATTAACAGAAATGCTTTTAGAATTAAATGATAGACAGATAGAAGTTATTAAAGATTTGATAACTTTATTTAAAGAATCAGAAAAAAAATAGGTACATTGTACCTATTTTTTATTATTTTTTTCTTTATTTGATTTTTTTATTAAATATTGATAAATAAATCCTATTGTGTCGATATTTTGATTTTCTTCTAATAAACTTATAATCTCTTTTTTTAATTTTGTTACATAATCCATAGTATCTCCCCCAAAATAGCTCAATAATCCAAACTTATGTTCTATGTAGGTATATTATAATACTATTTTATTTATTTGAATATTAAGAATAATTTACCTACACTTATATTATACTGCCATTTATTGTTATTTTGTTATATTGTCCCGCATACAGGGACGCTATTTATATTCAGAATCAAATAAATCAGTTATCCTACAGTTCAATGCTATTGCAATTTTTTCTAATTTTACTAAATCAAGTACAGTTTCGTCATTCTCCAATCTAAAAATTGTACTTTTGCTTAGCTTTGTCTTATAGGCTAACTTTCTAATACTATGTTTTTTGTCAATTCTTACTTTTGAAATCTTGTTTATTATCATGAATTTTATTTTAAAATAATAACTTTTCAAAGTAAATATTAAGTATTTGGTTCTTATTCCAACAAAAACTAATTCAATAAAAAATCCACTCAGGGGATTGAATAGAGTGGATCATAGGGATATGTGCATTTTAGGTTACTCAATTAGTTCAACTGAGTAAGAAAATCTTATACTTAAATTATATCACCAAATAAAATGTTTATAAATCGGAACATATTCCTATTTAAACACATAAAAATAACCACCCAGCAAGGCAGTTATTTTTTTAAACAGGAGTATTTTACTAAAGCAATATAGCTAAAATTTGTAAGTTCTATATCTAATATTAGATTAACACCTTTTACTTTCAATTTCAATCGGAACATATTCCTATTTATTCTTCATGTGGTTTATAATGTCTTATAGTGACTAAGGTCCCATTTTCAATTTTAGCCTTAATTTTAATAATTTCTTCTGTTTCATCTACTTCTAGACTTTTAATAGCTTTATAAACTATATTCATGCTACTATTATCAGTTTTAAAATAAATACAATTTTCATAATTTTCCATGGCTACTCTTGATAAACTAAAATCTATACCACATAGAGGTAAAGCATATATATTAACTTTTTTACCTTCTAGTAATTTAAAAAAATTCTTAATATCTACTTGTTTAACTAATTTTTTCATATCATCACTCCTCTATTAATTTTGGTTATACAACTTTTTAATCTTATTTTTTATAAATATCAGTTGTATATTTAAAAGGTTTGCAATCTATTAAAAATATCGATTTTACGCCCTTTATAACACGTTTCTTTAAATTAGCAATAAAAACTAAGCTAAAGTTGTAAAATTTCATTACAAAGCCGAATATAACTTTAAATCAAGATTTATATATAAAGTTAATTGTTTTTATATATCCTTTATTTTCTATATCTAAATAAATGTTAGAATATTTACTTTTTCCTCTGTTTTTATACTCTTGAGACTGACTTATAATATCAAATTCTTTTTCTATCTTTTTAATTCTTCTGGCTTTTCTCTATTGTATGTAATTCTTATTTTTAGCATATTCTCACCCCCTTATTTTGGAATATCTAAATTATTTTCTGTAGCATAATGTAATACTCTACTTTGTGACAAATTGCTTAAAGAATTAAAACCATTTTCAACTGCTGCTAAATATAATTGTTCTTCTAAATTATTATTGTTATTAGATTTAGACTGTCTAAGCTTATCGTCTAATTCATCAGATGTATAATTTTTATAGTGTTCATTAAATGTATCGTGATATTTTGTTTTTACTGTATTTGGAATACTCTTTGAAGTTTTATCTTGCTTCTTAAAACTTTTTTGATCTTTTAAATAATCTTCCAATGTTTTAATATTTTTTTGGTCTAAAACCTCGAATACTCTTTTTATATATGCATATTTTTTTAATACAGTATCAGAGCTAGCAGAAATAAACACTTGTTCAAATACATCTAAATCAAATTTACTTGCATACAACTGAAGTAATTTTTTTGCATGTGGTGTAAACTTTTTTTCTAATTTAAAGGTTTTATATAATTCAATTACTTTTTCTTCGTTGTTAACAACAACGTTATTAAAATTGTTATTAAAAGAACTGTTGTTATTAATAATATCCCCTTTGTTTTGAATGCCTTCATTTTGAATGCCTTCGTTTTGAACACCTTCAAAATTAATGAATTCAGAAGATATAGTATTATCAATGGGTCTATCGTTATTTGTTTTCGTTTTTGACTTTGTTTTTTTCGGTTGATTTTTCGATATATTTGCCACATCAGAATCGTTAATACAGTCTTCTTTTTTTTCGATTACTTGTTTGATAATATATAGATTACTTGCAGCAGTCCACTTTTTTAAATCCTCATCGTATTTTCTACGTTTTTGGACTTCTATATATCCATATTTCACTAATAGTTTAAAGTGTTTATAGTATCTATTTTCACTTATACCTAAATGATATAAAATTGTTTTTACTTCAGGAAAAGCACTTTCACCGTTACCTGCAAATGACGATATATAACTATAAATTGCTTTTGCTTCAATGGTAAGATTTCTATCTGTCGTTACCATTTTGGGTGATATTCCATAACCTTTACTTAATATGCCTTCATAAATAACTGCATTCTCTGATTTTTTTTGCATTTTTATCTCCCCTTATACGTTGGATTTTATGTTCTTGTAGCAGTTTTGCCTATCTTAGAATTGAAAATATAATGAATGCATGATATAATATAAATACAACATTGATATATGTAATACAAGATAGACCTACTTTGCTACAGTTTCTGTACAATTTGATTGTTGGCGCGATCAAAAAGTAGGTTTTTTTATGTTTATTTTTCTTTATTTTTCATGTAATTAATAAGGATATTCTCTGCAAATTTTGACATTGATTTATATCCTTCCTTTTCCATTAACTCTTTTAAAAGAGCCTTGTCTGCTTTTGAGAGTTTCACATTTATTCTTGTATTGTCTTTTGAAACAGCCAAATAAAAAACCTCCTATCTGTAAAGTGTGTCACTTCTCTTTTTAAAAAGTGTATCACTTTAAAAAACAAAAATCAATATATAATTCTAAAATAATAATATTGGTTAAGATATTAACATTATTTTAACTATAAACAACATTTTAATAAAATGTTAACTAAAATATATATTAATATATTAACAAAATTTAAACAATAATTAAGATGTTATTAATATTTAAACTATTTTATTGACTTTTGTATTTTTTTATCATATACTTTAATTAAGATATTATTAAAATATCAACTAACATTAGGAGGGATTTATATATGGCTAAAAAAGATGTTCAATTTATAGGCTTTGATGGTGGTAGAGGTTACATTAAGGCTTATACAGAAGTAGATGGAGAGGCAAAACAAACAATATTTAAGTCAGTATATGGTGATGGACGTTCAGGTAAAGTTGACTTTGAAAATTACGAAAAACCTAAATACTTAAATATAGAAGGTGAAGACTATTTCGTTGGTTTATTAGCAGAAAGAGAATCTTATTCTTCTATAAGAAATTCACAAGATTCAAAAACAAGTGATACTATGAAGATATTATTTGCATCAGCATTAAACGATATAGCAGTAAAAGATACTGTAAAAGTAGTATTTGGAGTACCATATAAAAACTATAAGAAATCAGTATTAGCTGACATAGTAAATACATATAAAGGCGAAACAATCACTATAAAAGACAATATAACAAATGCAACTAAGAAAATATTTATAGAAGATGTAACAATCGCTAGAGAGGGCGATGCGGCTTTATACTATGCTATTAATGGAAAGGTAAATAAAGATAAGCCAGTAGGACTTGTTAACGTTGGTTTCAGAACTATGGAACTATCATATTTTGATAAAGGTTTCCAATTTAATGACAGATTATCTAATACTGTTGAATACGGAAATAGTACAATGCTAAAAATAATTCAAGATAATTTAATGGCAACTGGAATATCTAAAAGTGTAAATGAAATAGATAGTTCAAATGATTATGACACATTAAAGAAAAAAGCATACAAATTAGGATCTGAAAAAGTTAATCAAATAGTAGAAGAAAATTGGATTAACAAAGACGAAATGAAATTATATTTAGCTGGAGGAACTTCTTTAAACCTTGAACCATCAGATGATTTTGATAGAGTTGAAAATTCGCAAATGGCTACTGCTATTGGATTATTTAAATTTGCAAAATTAAAATTTTAAAGGTGATTAATTATGGCAAAAAAATCAAGTACAGTTTATTTAGAAGAAACTTTTTGGGATATGATAAATAAATTCCAAAAACAAAATAACTTGTCAAGTAGAAATGATGCAATACAAGTAATATTAAGTGAATGGAGTATATTAAAACAAATTGATTTTAACAATATACAAGTTAACGTAAATATTGGTGACATTTCACAAGTTATTAAACAATCAGAAAATATAATAGAAGATGAAAAAATAGAAGAAGATGAAGATCAAAAAATAATAAAAGAAAGTCTTTTCAAAATGGAAGAAGAAATGCCTGATTAAAAAGATAAGCTAAGGTTTCAGATAACCTTAGCTTTTTTGTTTATTTACTATTAATATAATCGTTTAAAATTTTATTAATTAAATTTGTTAAAGACCTACAATCGTTTTTTGCTAATTCTTCTAATTTGGATTTTAATTCACTCTCTTTTCTTTTCCACAATTAAAGTTGTATACCCCTTCAAATTCTGGTAAATTTAACATTCTCCCACCTCTTTATTTAAAATATTACTAGATTGTAACAAATTTCAAGGTGGGTATAAATAGATTTTTATGAAATGTTTTCAATTCTATTTTTAGCTATATTGAAATAGTTTTCATCTAATTCTATTCCTACAAATCTTCTATTAGTATTTAAACAAGCAACACCTGTACTACCACTACCCATTGTAAAATCTAATACTAAATCGCCCTCATTCGTGTATGTTTTTATCCAATATTCAAGTAAGTTGATAGGTTTTTGCGTAGGATGTACTCTATTTAAACTATTGCATTCTCCTATAAGTTTACTTAAACTATATAAATTTGTGGGATATCTTTTTGTAATATCATAATTTTTACTAGATTTTGTAATATGTTTTCCATAATTATTGCTTGAATAACCTTTCTTACCAATTGGTCTAATATTTTTTTGTTCTGCGTCAGTCATTTGAGGATTGTATATTGGTAATTTTTTATAAAAGACACATATATCCTCTGTCCTTTTTAAGGGCATACGTTTAGCATTAAGAAAACCACTTGGTAATTGTTTGTCCCATGTTATCCTATATTTAAATTCTTTTAAATTACTGCATATTAATTTACTTGTAAACGGCTCATCTGAAAATAATAATATAGGTGTGTTGTCATTAATTAGTTTATGTATTTTCTCCCACATACAATTAAAAGGAATTATTTCATCCCATTTATTTCTCGATGTTATTCCATATGGAATATCTGTAAATATCATGTCAAATTTTACACCTAAGCTAATTAATCCATCCATCACTTCTAAACAATCACCATTATATAATTTATATCTTTCATCTTCAATCATTCAATCACTCCTATTCAACCACTCTAATATTTCAAGAAAGTATATATTATTTATCATTAATTATTTAGGGTATGAAATTATAACTGTGGATTAGTAAGAAAACGTACTTTAACAAGTGAATATAAAATTTATTGCTTAAAATAACTTTAACTGTGGAAAATGTAACTTTAAATATGGTATAATTGAGTAAAAAGGGGGAACTGTTATTTATAATTTTGAAAGACTTATAGAGGATGATATTTTTTATGGATATATAGCTAAAACTAAGTTTACAAATGGACAAACAGGTGTACTTTTTTTAGGAAAAGAAAAATTAAATAAAACTATAGAGTGGAATGTAGCATTCGCTATAGCTAATAAAAGAAAACATATAAGAGCATGGTTAGAAGGAAAAGAAACAATGGATAAAACTACAGGAAATTGTGGATTAGAAGGGCTGATATGGGCGAAAAATGGCTTATTGGAATTTGAAAAATTTATCAAGAAAGATTACTTGAAACAACGAATCGTAATCTCATGGACTGATAATAAGCGAAAAAAAGTCTATATTCACTATCTAAAGCGTTATGGTTATAGATTGAAAATTCATTATGGAAGAGAATTTTTAATCAAGGATATTGCTAATGAATAACAAAACAGGAGGATGTAAGATGAATGATAATAAAAAACTCATAACAGTAAAAGAATTTGCAGAAATGTTAAGTAATATGAAGGAGCATAAGTTTAAAGGGAAAATTATAAATCCAGGAAATGAAAATGATGGCGAATGGTTTTATGGAAAATTAATACAAATTAAAGATGATGTTTTTATGGGTATGAAACTATAACTGTGGATTAATAAGAAAACGTACTTTGACAAGTGAATATAAAATTTATTGCTTAAAATAACTTTAACTGTGGACTGTATAACTTTAACTATGGTACAATTAGTTAAAGGGTAGGTGATTGAGATGGATATAAATGAACTGAAATTATTACAAAATTATCCATTGGATATAAAGGTAGAAAAAACTAAGATGCGCATACGTGAATGGTACGAGCATTACAATGGAGAGGTATATGTATCTTTTAGTGGTGGCAAAGATTCAACTGTGTTACTTAATATTGTAAGACAAATGTATCCAGATGTTGAAGCGGTGTTTTCCAATACAGGATTAGAATATCCTGAGATAGTCAAATTTGTAAAAAGCTTTGACAATGTAACTATAATAAAACCTAAAACAACATTTAAAAAGGTTATAGACGAGAAGGGCTATCCTATTATATCAAAGTCTGTTAGTAATTGTATAAGACTTGCTAGAAAGAATATAGCACAGGGTGAAAATACATTACGAGTTAGACAAATTAAAGGCCTAGAAACAGGGAGTAGATTCAATAAAGGTAAATGGCAATTCCTTTTAGATGCGCCATTTTTAATCTCAGAACAATGTTGTGATGAACTCAAAAAGAAGCCAATGAAAGAATATCAAAAAAAGACTGGAAAAGTTCCTTTTATTGCTACTATGGCTGATGAAGGTTTACTTAGACAACAAAGATATTTACAAACAGGCTGTAATGCTTTTAACTTAGGGAAATCTCAACCAATGGGTTTTTGGACTGAACAGGATGTATTGCAATATATAAAACAAAACAATTTGACGATTTGTTCTGTATATGGAGAAATAAGAGAAAAAGGACAAATAGAAGGTCAAATTACAATAGATAACAATAACTATTCTGAATTAGAATTAACAGGAGAAAAACGTACTGGTTGCATATTTTGCGCTTTAGGATGTCATCTCGAAAAGGAACCTAATAGATTCCAACGACTAAAAAAAACCCATCCAAAGCAATATAACTATTGCATGAATGTGCTTGAATTAGATAAAGTTTTAAATTACATAGGAGTTAAACATTAATATGAACATACTAAATTTACCAGAATTTGAAGTTATAGACACAATACAAGATGACCACGATATGACGGTAATAGTAAAACCAGTTAAAGAGCCTGTGGCTTGCCCAGAATGTGGTGGAGTTGAATATTATAAGCATGGCAAATCAAAACGATTTGTGAGGGATTTAAACAGCTTTGGGAAACGTGTAGGGATTGAAATACATACACACAGATATAAATGTAGATATTGCGATACTACATTTAGTCAGCATTACAAAAGTATAGACGATAGAGATAAAATCACCATTCGTTTAAGAGAACAGATAGAAAAAGAATCTCTTAAAAAGCCATTTGCTAATATAGCAGAAGAATATAGTGTTTCTCCTACCACAGTAAAGCGAATATTTAATGCCTACATAGAAAGGCTAGAAAAGGATATGACTTTCCTTACACCAGTTATATTAGGGATAGACGAAGCACATCTTAATAAGTCAATGAGAGCCGTTTATACTGATATAATTGGACGTAAGGTATTGGATATTCAACCAAGCCGTAAAAAAACTGATGTAAAGGCTTTTCTAAGTAAATTGCCTAACAAGGAAAACATAGAAGTAGTAACTATAGATATGTGGAGATACTACAAAGAGGCAGTATATGAGGAGTTGCCAAAAGCTCAGGTAATCGTTGATAGATTCCATGTAATACAATTAGTCAACAATGCACTAGAGGGCGAGAGAAAGGCTTTTAAAGGCTCATTAGATAAAAAACGAAGGTCTAAGTTGTTAAAAGATAGATTCTTGTTACTAAGGAACAAAGAGGATTTAAATGCTAGACAGATTTGGGATATGCAACTGATGTTTCTGGACTTTCCACAGTTAAAGTTAGCCTATGAGTTAAAAGAACAATTTAGGGATATCTATAAACATGATAATCGAGAAGATGCTTTAAAGGCTTATGAGGACTGGAAGAAGGTAGTTCCAAAAGATATGAAATACTATCAAGATGTTATTAAAACGGTTGATAACTGGCAGTATGAGATATTTAATTACTTTACATGTAGAATCACAAATGCTTATACAGAGAGTTTAAACAACTTGATTAAGAACATCGAGAAGGCTGGTAGAGGTTACTCTTTCGAGGTGCTTAGAGCAAAGGTACTATTTGGTACAAGTGCTACTAGAAAACCTAAATATACAAGAGCAAATACAAGTAACAAAACATATACATTTACTACGGCATTTAGTTGGAATGATTTCGTAGGAAGTACAAAATTAACAGAAGGTTTCGGAGTAGATATTCCACAACTACTAGAGGTATTAGAGAATGATAAATTTTAATTCACTCTCTTTTCTTTTCCACAATTAAAGTTATATACCCAAAATAAAAAAGCTAGAGGAGAGTATCCCCTAGCTTTTAATATTATCGGTCGCTATCGGTCGCGTCCGATAGAATTATTTTTCAAATACTTCTACATATTTTGGGCTGGCAGTGATATATACTCCTGATTTTAATTTATACATATCTGTTCCAGTTCTTTTTATAGTTTCTACTACAGTATAAACTCCACCTTTTGTAACAACCCCTATTACGCTTTTGCTTGTAAAGTCTGGTTTACTATGCATATTTATATCCTGTAATATTCTTACATATTTCACTTTATTATTTTCTACTATACTTGGGACTATTGTAACCTTACCTTTACCATTCGTACAATTAACTATTTGATTAACAGATATTTTGCCTGCTTTTAGGTTATAACAATCCAATCTAAATTGTTCATATTTATCTTCGTTTAAAACCATGTAAATTGGACATAATTTATAAGCACGACCAACTACATCAGTATGTCTAATTATATCCTTTTTAGGATTAAGTCCTTTATTAGCACATAACCAAGTACATAACCATACCATAGATTTATATGTAGCATCTGTATAATGATTATCAGAACCTGTTGTTGCAACTTCGACTCCTATTGCATAATCATTTGCACTATTAGTACAATAGCATTTTTCAGTTGTAGGTATTAACTGATAGATAGTACCGTCAAGATCTATAACAAAGTGAGCACTAGCATATATATATTTTCCATTAACTTTGTACCCGTTAGCAACTACATTATTAAAATAAGATACAGTCTTATAACCTGGTACATCTGCTTCACCAGTATAGTGAATTGCTACTTTTGTGTAATTTAATGGAGTTCCAGGTCTACCATATTTGTTTTTCTTTTGCCATTTTTCAACTATTGTTGGTTTTACTATTGACATTATATCATCTCCTATTTATTTTCAATTAAAGCCTTGAAACTTTGGTGCAATCCTACACTAGAAAGCCCACTTAAAAGCCCTCCTAAGAAAACATTCATATCAAATGACTTAGATATTGCTATGTTTAATACAACACCTAATACAGCCATTATGAAAGGAATATACTTATTAGGAATAAAGTCAAAGCTAGTTTTTATAACATATCCTATTCCACAACAACCTAATACAACTCCAATGACTAAATAACTATTAATAACATTTAAATCTATCATAATTAACCTCCTATTCTTCTAAGTGATCTATTCTGTGATGTGCAGACTTTGTTGAATCTTCTACTTTTGCCATTCTTTCTACTAAATTATTATGTTTATCTACTCTAGTTGATAAAGTTTTTATATCTTCTTTTATACCTTTGATTTGTTCTTGCATTACTGCAGTAGTTTTACTATTTGCAAAATAAGAACCAGCTAAAGTTCCTATAAATGCTATAATAGCAACAATTATTTCTGTTTGCATATTAATACCTCTCAATTTTCTTAAGTATGTTTTACTCTATCTCTAAGTTCTCCTTTTTTACCATCGTTAAATTGTCGAACTTCACTTAAATAACCTGTAATTCTTCTGATTCTTTCAAATGAAACAGGAACAAGTTTATATTCTAAATCTACATACCCTTTATCGTCTATTGTTATATTTAGATATTCAATTTCTCGATTTGGATATTTTTTATGAATATGTTTTATGTAAGCTTCGATTTCTCTTTGTTCAGCATGAACTCCTTCTGGAGTTTTTATATTTATTTTCATCTTTTCAAACTCCTTTTTACAAAATAAAAGGGATTACAAATTAGTAACCCCCTTAGAAAAAATGGTAAGTGCCTCTAAATACTATATACACATATAACTTTTAAAATTAAAATTCGATTAAAATATAAATGTTTTTTTATTAAGTCCACATTGGAATCACCCTCTTTCATAGCCAATAAGCAAAAGAAGGACCCACTCTAAAAGTAAGTCCTTTCCGGAAAAGGTTATTAAACCGATTCCTTTGCTCGTTGGGGTTTCAAATGAGAAATTATTTTATCTACAATTATAGTGTAAATTCCCAATAACAAATTTGCAATCGGAACATATTCCTAATATTTATAATTTAAGTGTTAAAACTTTGTTAATTAGTAATATTTTTATATATATTTTGCATATGCTATGATATGCGAAGCGTTTATGAAGTAGCGACAGCGACCGTAATAAACGTAGAGCGGTTATATCAAGTTTATAGCAATTTAGGTATACTATGTGTATTTTTATCTAGCACAGGAATTTATATATTTTTATATAAATTTACATAAAAATAAGGAGGGATAACCTCCTTTTATTTTGGTAATCTTACCACAAATGCAGCATATACATTATCTTCATTTCTAATAAGGCAAAGAGCATGATATCTTTTTAGTTCTAGTAAATCCGTTTCTGTGTATCCTTCCTTATTAAATAATTCCTTAAGTTCAATAAAACATTTTACATCAGCTCCAGCAAGTAATAAAAAACTACATCCACTACTTAGAATAGCATTTTTACACTTTTTTGTACATTGTTCTAAAAAGTGTAAGCTTATAGTAGGAATTAAAGAATATTTTCTACATTCTGTGAGAATATCTTGCAGGATAATTTGTGCTGTAGGAAATAAATTAATTTCGTCTATAAATAATTCTGTGCGTGTATTAGATCTTATTTGTTTTGCTAACCATACTTTAGAAAGATAAAATGTTGCTATTAAATCTCTCATATTTCTATTTGTGAAATCTTCTTCTTTAGCCTTTATAATTATAACTTTATTTTGGTCTAATGCTTTTACAAAGTCTATATTATTATTTCCTGGTGTATTATAAGCTAGTTTTGTATATAAATTAGTTTTTAATACGCTTATTCTATCTATTATTCCGTCTATCTTGCTATCATAGTTCTCTATATTTCCATTTTTATTGACTTTATCTAAATCGTATAAATCTTTAATTTCATCTGCAAGTAAAGATTTTTCATTTTCTGAAAGTTTTTCTAAAAGATTTTTACGCACATCAGGATATAAAAGTATCTCTATAATTTCTTTGAAACTAGCGTTAAAATTCTTATAAAATACTACGGTACAAGCTGCATAAAAGTAACGTAACATTCTAGGAGTTAATTTTGTATCAGCATTAATAGTATTAAGTAAAATGTGTAATTGTGTACCTTTTTCCATACATTTAGCTAATTTTCTATACTTATCACTACTATTACATATCAATTCGTTATAGCAAAATCCTTGTAATTGTTCAAGGTTACTACAATCTATTTCTATTAATTTATCTTTCGGAGTTACTTGTTTAATAGATTCTGCTAAACTGCAATCTCTTATTATATCTAATACCACAAGGCCATCTCCTTTTGCTATTATAGATTTAGCTAGATTTTGCATATAATAAGTTTTGCCACATCCCATACCTCCCATAAGAACTCTTCCAAGTCTACTTATTTCTTTGTCCGTAGAATAATATACAGGCGTATTTTTTATAGAATTTCCAATTAATATATCTCCTGTAGCTAGACATTTAGGAAAATCTTTATTATATACTCTATTATGGTTAATTTGTGGAAACTGTTGTATTATATCAGCTCCTGGAAGTGCTATAAAATTACTACACTCATACACAGATGTATTTAAGGTCCTTATATTTCTTTTTATTTTCTTACATATAAATTCATTATCATCTGATATAACTGAATATGAATTTGATATCGTATCTATAATAGATTTTTCTCTATTGATTGTTTTAGCCTTACCAGATAGTATAATTTGCGTTTTACATATATCAGAAGTAGCCTTCTTATTTGTATTATTACTTAGTTTGTTGAAATTAACTTGTTTATCCACTTGTTTTACATCAAATAAGAAATTTAAAGTAGAATTAATAAAATCTATGCTATAGGACAATATTTTAATAACTACATTAGCTACGGCATTTGATGCATATTTTATATTTGTATTCTTATATTCCTTAATAAACTTCTGGCAAGTAGATTTAAAGTAATTACATTGTTTTTCTGAAGTAGGTATAAAATTATATAATATTCCTGCTTCTTCTCCATCTTGTAATAGTTCTATAGCAGACATATTTGCTGATAACAAATCGTTATTCCTCATATCTGTAGAAGTAGATAGAAAATCTTTATTTTTATAGATTAATTGATATCGTGATCCAGTTATAATCGGTATCGAATTAATTTCTTTTATTTCTACTGATTTCCAAATTTCTTTAAACTTTACTCTAAATTTAGAATAAAATAATTTAGGAACTATAAAGTAAAAATTAATTTTTTCTTTTGTTATGTGAATATAATAACTAGCTTTTAATTGCGTTCTTATAATTAATTTATTATCTTCTATCTTTATGAGCTTATTAAGATTGATATACATTTTATTTACAAGTTCCAATATAGAATAAGTCCTATTATTCCTAATTGATTTACTTGGTATTAATTTAAGATATACATATTCTTGATTTTGTATCTCAAAATATTTTGCTATAGGAATACTTTTAAGCATGAGTAATTGCTCCTATAACTATGTTAAGGATAATATATATACAAGGTATCATAAATGCCCATCTCTTACCTTTCTTATACCCAAATACATATAATAAAAGTGCTATAAAACCTGCTATAAGGCATATATCAAAAGATAGATTTTGTATAGCAACTAAAAGCTCATATCCAGTTTCTTTAATAAATTCTATCGGATGTAAGAAATTATCTAAAATATTTATAACTTGATTTAATTTTTCTTCCATATCAATACCTCCTAAAATCTAATCATTGAAAAAAGTTTCGGATAAAAACTTAATAATATATAAATTAGGAAATATTGTATTCCAGATGTTGTTGCTTGCTTAAAATCTGCCCCTTGTAAAGCATTTTCTATAATGCTTTTTATTCCCATACACATACAACCATATTTAGCAAAGACCATTAATAAACTAAGGATTTGAGTAGCTACGTTTGATATTTCAGTTTCTGTAGTTATACAATAAGAAATTAAATTCTTATTCATAAAAATAGCTATTAAAACAATAATTCTTTTGTATTCTTTTTTATTCATCTTTAAGTTATTAAGAAATTTTTCAATTAAAGTGCAATCATTTTCTGATATTAACTTATATTCCTTAAAACTATAAGATTTCATGTATAAAAATCTCCTTCCTGTTTAAAATAATAATTAAAATATGAATTGACCGAGGTGATAAAAATGAGTGAAGCATTATTTTGGTTCGGACTTGCTTTTCTATTTGACTTTTTGAGCAAACTCATTTGATTCTTTTAGCATTTCTTTTCTAAGAATGTATTTTATATAATTACTTTTATTACCGTATTCTGCAAATTTATCTTCTAGCCACGATAATAAAAGTTTATCATCCATGTTATTTTTAAAACTCAATTGGATTACGGTTTTATTATTTTTCATAATCTAAACCTCCTTTTACTTAATTCTATGCAAAAGTATGGAAAAGATTACACTTTTTATAATTTTTTAATAAAAAAGAGTAGCTATTGATTTAGCTACTCTTATGATCTTACTTGGTATTTACTTGGTAAAATAGGTTCGCAATCTTTTTAAATTGCGAACTTACTTATTCCCAATTTATATTTTCTTTTATCATCTTTGCTGGAGAACCAGCTATCATTGTATTGCTATTAAATTTTTTATTAACAAGACTTTTATATCCTACAATACTATTATCTCCTATATTAGCACCTTTTAAAAAATCACAATTAGCCCCTATCCATACATGATTTCCTATTGATATTCTATCATTTTTTGATATTTTTGATTTTTCATCAATAACTTTGTGATTATCTGAATCTAAAAAGTTGCTATTCCAACCAATTAAAACATTATCTCCAAAATCGACTTTATTATTGCAAGATATACAAAAATTATTATTAGCAATAAAATTATTTCCTATCGTTAAACATCCTCTATCTACTGTAATAAGTGCACCAGATGCAAAATATGCATTTCCTTTAAATATAATTTTTGCATTTTCATTAGTTCCTATCTGTATAAAAGATTTTCTTTTGTTTCCAACTCCTTCTAAATTAGAAAGGCCTATTTCAATCATACCTTTTCTTATATCACCTTCAAGTATAATTGAATTTTTCCTTAGATTACCTATTTTTGTATCAAATGAAATAAAAATAGGTAACTTAATAGCTGTTTTAAAGTTAAATACTTTTAAATTAAAATAAATTGTCTTTGGTAATGATAAAAATTGTTTAATATTCATAATTATAGTAATCCCCTTATTATTGTAATATAAAATATTTTATCATTTTTTTTCATTATAGAAAATGCTTAAAAGATTAATTTCTACTATATTTTAAATTATCCACAACTTTTTCTAATTCAGCAATAACATCGTCATGCCCTACACTTGTAAGATGTAATTTGTCTGATTGCCAGTATTTCGCCTGGTCTAAGGGATTAGTGTGTTGATGCCAATTAAAACAACAATCTACTACAGGTAATGAATACATTTCAGCCATTTCTCTTACAATATTTTCTTTTAAATACATTTGTTGAACAGTTTTATAGGGATTAGAAGGTTGAAGTATTACTACTATATCCGCGTTTTTAAATGTACTTAATAAAGTTGAGAAGATATAATTTAATGCACCATATAATGTTTCTTTATTTGTTTCATTTATACCACTACCAATTCTATTTATACCTTTATCTGCATCTATAGTAGTCCAGTCATTAGCTCCACCCATAAAGGTAATTAACTTAACATCATCACAAGTGTAGGCAGTCCCATTTAAGGTATAACCACCTACAGCTTTATATTGAGCTATTGCTTCATCAAGTCTTACCCAAAAAGCATGATAACCAACTGTACTTCCATCTGCACTTCCTGCAATAGTAGAACTTGCTAAACCTCTTGGGTCTTGTACCAATCCATGTTTGATAGCAAACGCATCAAAATGATTGTGCATATATGCAGTATAACTATCACCTAAAGTAAACATTACTCCACCATTATATTTTTTTATTTTATCAGTAATTTGATTAGGGGTAACAATAGGATATAATCTTTTACCTTGATATGTAAGGGTTGCTTGTCTTGCACTTCCTTCGTTATCATCAAACGTAGAATATCCAGTTACATCAAAATCACTGGATATTCCACTACTTCCACCACTTATTTCAATAGTATTTCCGTTTCCGTCAAAAAATGTACTCATTATTTATTCACCTCCAATGTTTGAATATAAGCATCTAATTCAACAACTTCTACATCAGATAATGCTCTATTGTAGATAGCCTCAAAATAAGTATAAACACCATTAGAAAATCCTCCTGTTATTCCAGTAGGTGTTTTCCATTTACTAAAATTTGAAAAATCACTACCATTAAGGGTTTTAATCAATTTAGCATTTTTATAAATTTTTAAATAATTTCCGTCTATTACCAAAATAAATCTATGATACCCAACACTTCTATTACCCATAAAGCTAGAAATATCTTCTGATGATACAGATTCATTATTTGTATTAATATACAAAGGATTGGCGGAAATAAAATAAGAATTAGAACCTAGATTGCCTAAATTATTTGGAGCATAACCATTACAAGAAATAGTTGATAAATAACTACACACCACCCAAGTTGTAGGTGACTCTATTGTAGTATCAATTTTTTTATCACTAGATAAATCACCTGTAAATGCTCTCACACCATAATTAGTTGTTTCACTTACTTGTTTATTCCAACTTCCTAAAATATAATCACCTTGTTTAGATTTTATTTGATATTGATATTCAGGATATGCACCATTTGTAATAACTTCTGAATCCTTATCAAATAAAGCTACTAAACCATTTGTAGGCATTTCTGCAACATCTTGTTTTTCTATAGCAGTAGCAGTTATAACTATATTACCTGTAACAGAATTTATAGTTATTTTTCCATTATTGTAAACTGTAGAAGTAACATCTACACCGCCCATAGTTACTGTAACTGTATCTAATTTATATCCATTATTAGGTGTTATTGTAGCAATATAAGAAGTATTTTTTGCTACTGAACTACTAGAATTTCCGTTAGTACATTTAGTTAATGTATTTGTAATAGTGTAATGAGTGGTAGTTGGTGTATTTCCACTAGATAATGCTGATACTAACGAAGTTATATTTGCACTTTGGTCTGTAGTATAAATTGCATTTCGTAATATAGTTTCTAATAAAGTTTTAGCAGTAGAATTTATCCCCCCGCTACCAGTTATTCTCCCTTCTTCTATAGCTTTGTCTATTGCAGTATTGATTTGCTGTTGAGTAGGTTGCCCAACATTCTCAACTTGTTTCGCAATATCTTTAAGTTGCGAACGTGCTTCTTCATCTTTATAGTATACAATTTCACCTGTTTTTGAATTTTTATATCCACGTGCATAGTTTTTATTATCTGACATTTAAATCACCCCCTAGATTGTTGTTAGGTCATTTTCAGTAGTAACCGAATTAAACACTAATAATTCGTTTGTCTCATCATATGTAATACTTGTTGTTCCACCTGTTCCAGGATTAGGATTTTCAGGCGTAGCATCTGCAGTAGCACTTGGTGAAACTGTATAAGGGAAAGTTTTACTACTTACTAGTTTTTCTAAACTGTTTTCTATAAAAGTATCAAACAATTCACAGTTACAATCTCCAGCTTGATTTGTAAATTTAGTTTCTAAATCAAATCTAAATATAGCAATTTCATCATCTTCACCTTGAATTTTTTTACCTGTTTTATTAACTGTTTCTCCAGTTTTAGGTTTTTTAACTTTTAAATTTAAACTGTGATTAGTAACTTCTGAATTTTTTAGATAAGCAACAATATTATCGTTATTAATTGCTTTTAATTTTACGAATAAAGTTGATACATTTTTATCTGTAATAAAAAAAGAAATATAATCTGAAGTTATCTTTCCTGTTATTAGATCAAAATCAATTGTATAATCTCTTAAAATCTCTTTCATATTTTGTCCTCCTTATCCTTGTATAGTAGCTGTTATTGTGCAATTTCCATCAAATACTGCATAATGACTAGAATCATACGGTCCTTGAACACCGAATCCTTTACATGTTCCAGCACTAATAGCATTTAATACGGCCGCATCGGTTATTTCAATTGTTTTAGTAGTGTTGATAGGAGTAGTTATTGATGTATTCCATCCATCTATATACGAAGGCATTCCACTTGGTATAGCTTCATAATTATGCATTTTCAATGTTGCTGTTACATTGCCATATATACCGCCTTGAATACGATTTACAGTTACACTTAATTTAGTTATTGTCTTTCCTTTAAGTTGTGTAAATTTATTGCCAAATACCCATAAACCGTTACAATTACCCCAACCATAATTACCTTGCCTTGAGGTATTATCCTGCTTATAATTATAATAAGTTGTACTTCTATAAGTATCTGCACCTGTACTAGTTATAGTTATTGTAGATGTAGCAGTTGTAGTATTGTTATTTGTTCCAACATCACTAGTTGTATCTTGTACAGCTCCGCTTGATGAATAAATTATTTGAGATGAATTATCTTTACTAATAGTACCATTTATAGTAGTACCATCTTGTATATAAATAGTACCACTACAATTAGCATTTTGTGCAATTCCGTTAACCTTACCTGTAGTATTTGATTCGAAAACACGACCTCCACGTTCTGCAGCAACTCCATTCTCACTTCCACATATTTTTATACCTTCTAAATCTACATAAGAACCTCTTATTCCTCCTACTGCATAATTAGCAGTGTTACCAGTTTTACCATATACCTCTAAATCAAATAATGCTACATAAGGGCAATTACAAAACACTGCAGCATAATTTTTACCATCTTGTGTTAATAATTCACTTGGTTGTATAGCAGTAGAATTACCTGATGTTTCATATACTTCCTCTTTTGTTCCGTTCTTTAATTTATTACGGAAATCTTCATTCCCGTTGTGAGAGAAAATATTCCATTCTAACGTATAACTTTCTCCGGGTTTTAATTGGATGTCCGGCAGGTTCAGGGCAAAAATACCCATGATGGATTTTGCA
>ERZ824480.301-NODE-301-length-72395-cov-7.349516_pt1 | contig 72395 bp, 74 predicted proteins | sample MGYA00519861_ERZ824480 | MGnify/ENA primary metagenome ERZ824480 (study PRJEB31778, sample SAMEA3449152) | human gut metagenome | biome: human gut; feature: human-associated habitat; material: faeces | place: United Kingdom | collected 2010/2012 ... | reverse complement strand
AATATGTTTTTAAGGCAATGTTGTCTTATCGAGGAGTGGCTTTAGCCGTCTTTTTCTTTTTACCTTTTTCCGATATTTATGCCGACAATACCGCCGATTGCACCGAAAACGAACGCCGAAACGAGCGACAGCGCAAAACGCAGACCGAAATCCGCACCGGTGTATACAAGCTCGCCGATGACCGTTAAAAGCGCGCGGTAGATGACCGCGCAAATTCCGCCGTGCAAATATCCGCGCGACTGTGCGTTTTTTGCCGAAAGCACACCGCATACAAAGGCGCATATTGCGTTTACAACCCCCACTGCGGTTTTTGAAAAGTCCTCGTTAAACGGCGTATATGTAACAATCAGCGCAAGAATAAACAGCACAACAAGCGCCAGAAGATACGAAAATCCCACCGCGAAAAGTACGGTTTTAAGGCGCGCTCCGCCGTTTCCCTCCGCAGATGCAAATTCAATTTTTTTCAAAAAAATCACCCCGAATAACCTTTATATTACAAGCTTATTCGGGGTTTTGCATTTTAATTACAAATTTTTACGCTTCGTAAGGTTTGATAACCTCTTTAACCGCCCATTTTTCGATTTTGATGTGGGACACGTCCGCGCCCATACCCGACTCGATGATGAGCTTGTCGTCTTTTATCGCGGTGATTTTGCCGTGAATACCGCCGATTGTAAGAATTTTGTCGCCGACGGTGAGCTGGGAAAGCATTTCTTTAACAAGCTTGTCCTTTTTTCTCTGCGGTCTTATCATAATAAAATATAATACCACAAGCATAATAACGGGCAGAGCGAATGCGGAAATAAGGCTTCCGCCTGTTGCCGCCGCGCCGTTTGCCGCCGTTGCGGCCGGTTCTGCGAATACTGTTTCAAATAACATTTATAGCACCTCGTTTTTTTATTGGTAGTAAATATTATACAGTATATTTTTATTTTTTGCAATAGTTTTGACAAAATTATCCGTAATTTTCACATAATAAATGTAGGGGGCGATGCCTACATCGCCCCGTCCAAACAACCGAAAACCCAAACGGGACGATGTGGGCATCGTCCCCTACAATATTTAAATACCGCGTATTACAAAACCTCTGAGGGGTAACAGGGGAACCGTCCCCTCGCCCCTCTTTCCCTTTTCCACAAAAAAATCGCACATTTTTGTGACTATCATACAAACATTGCAATATGACTTGACAAAAAATTATCAATTCTTGATATATCAAATTAAATATGTTATTATATTATTCGTGATATGATTAAATTAAAAAAATAACATAAATCTTCAATTTTTAATGAAAGGACTAACAAAATGAAAATTGCAGTATGTATAAAACAGGTGCCCGACACAAACAAGGTCGAAGTTGACCCCGTGACGGGCGTGCTGAAGCGAAACGGCGTCGATTCAAAAATGAACCCGTACGACCTGTACGCACTCGAAACAGCGCTCCGCTTAAAAGAACAGTACGGCGGTGAGGTGCGCGTTATCACAATGGGCCCTCCGCAGGCGGAGGCGGTGATATACGAGGCGTTTTCAATGGGCGTTGACGACGGGTATCTCATAACCGACCGTGCTTTTGCCGGTGCGGACGTCCTCGCCACCAGCCGTGCAATTTCGCAGGGACTCAAAAAAAGCGGTGAATTTGACATAATCATCTGCGGAAAGCAGAGCACAGACGGCGACACCGCGCAGGTCGGACCCGAAATTTCGGAATATTTATCCCTTTCGTCGGTGACGAATGTTACCGAAATTATATCTGCCGACGCGAAAAGCATAACTGTGAAACGGACCCTTCCCCTCGCGGTCGAAACAGTGAAACTCGCCTTCCCGTGCCTCATCAGCGTGGAAAAAGACATCTACATTCCGCGTCTGCCGTCGTATCTCAAAAAACAGGCGACCAAGGACAAAGAAATCACCTCGTTCACGCTCGGCGACTTTGACGACACCGACCCTATGCACTACGGTTTGAACGGCTCGCCGACGCAGGTTCAGCGCATTTTTCCGCCCGAAGTGAACGACAAGCGCGAAATGTGGCAGGGCGAAAGCGGTGAAATTGTAAACAAATTCGCCGGCAAACTCAAAGAGCTGAAGTTCATATAAGGAGAGAAAAAAATGGCAAAAATTGTTTTTCATAAAGATAAAATCACCGACGTTGAGGCTTTTGTAAGGCTGTGTCCGTTCGGCGCGCTGAAAGTTGAGGCGAGCGGAGAAATCTCTGCCGACGCTGGCTGTAAAATGTGCAAAATCTGCGTCAAAAAAGGTCTTGGCGGTGCGGCGCTTGTTGAGGAAGAACCCGTCGAAATCGTTGACAAAAGCAAATGGAACGGAATTGCGGTTTACGTTGACCACGAGGACGGCAACATTCACCCCGTGACGTTCGAGCTTATCGGCAAGGCGCGCGAACTTGCGTCGAAAATCGGACACGAGGTTTACTGCGTGTTTATGGGAAGCGGAATAACAAATTCCGCCGACGAGCTTTTGCATTACGGCGCGGACAAGGTTTTTGTTTACGACGACGAAAAACTTAAAAATTACATATCCGAGTCATACACCGCGGTGTTTGAAGATTTTATAAACAACATTAAGCCGTCGGCGATTTTGGTCGGCGCAACCACCGTAGGACGCGAGCTTGCACCGCGCGTTGCGGCGAGGTTTAAAACAGGTCTTACCGCGGACTGCACCATTTTGGACATAAACGAAGAAACCGACCTTATCCAAATCCGCCCGGCATTCGGCGGAAACATTATGGCGCAGATTGTGACGCCGAACAACCGTCCCCAGCTTGCGACGGTGCGCTACAAGGTGATGAATTCGCCCGAGCGTTCGGACGAAATTCACGGCGAGAAAATCATCTGCAAAATTGACGGCAAAAAGCTTGAAACCTCGACAGAGGTTCTTGAAATTTCGCCCAAGGAAAAGGTGAAAACCATCGAAAGCGCCGACGTTATAGTGGCGGTAGGCAGAGGTGTGAAGTCGAAAGACGACATCAAAATTTTTGAAAAGCTTGCACATCTTCTCGGCGGTGAAATCGCCTGTACCAGACCGCTTATCGAGGCAGGCTGGCTGGACGCGAAACATCAAATCGGACTCAGCGGAAGAACGGTCCGTCCGCGTCTTATCATCGCGTGCGGAATTTCGGGCGCGGTGCAGTTTACCGCCGGAATGAACAATTCCGAATACATTTTTGCGATTAACAAAGACGAAAAAGCGCCCATTTTCAAGGTTGCGCACTACGGCATCACGGGCGACATTTACGAGATTGTGCCGGCGCTTATAAAACGCATTGAGGAGGGCAGATAAAGTGGCAAAGTTTGACAAAAAAAATTATCTTGACATAGAAAAAATTATCCGCGACAGCGAGAGAGTGTTATACAAGGACAACATCAACGAGGAATATTCGCACGACGAACTCGGCAACGCTCACAGCGCGCCCGACATTGTTGTTAAGGCGCTCACAACCGAGGAGGTTTCGAGCATTGCGCGCTATGCGTACGAAAACGAAATTCCGCTCACCGTGCGCGGAAGCGGAACCGGACTTGTCGGCGCGTGCGTGCCTGTTTGCGGAGGTATTGTGCTGGACGTTTCGCAGATGAACAAAATTTTGGAGCTTGACGAGGAAAACCTCACAATCACGGTTGAGCCGGGCGTTCTTTTGATGGAGCTTGCGCAGTTTGTCACCGAGCACGACCTGTTTTATCCGCCCGACCCGGGCGAGAAAACCGCGACAATCGGCGGAAACATCAGCACAAACGCAGGCGGTATGCGCGCGGTGAAATACGGCGTAACGCGCGACTATGTGCGTCATCTTGAGGTTGTTCTGCCAGACGGGCGGATTGTGAATTTCGGCGGAAAAATTGTGAAAAACAGCTCGGGCTACGCACTCAAAGACCTTATGGTCGGCAGTGAGGGCACGCTCGGAATTATCACAAAGGCGACGCTCAAACTTCTTCCTCTGCCGAAAAAAACGGTGAGTCTGCTCATTCCGTTTAAAAACATTTCACAGGCAATCGGCACCGTGCCGAAGATTATCAAGGCGAAATGTATCCCCACCGCAGTGGAATTTATGCAAAAAGAGGTTATTGAAGATGCGGAAAGCTATCTCGGCAGTAAGTTCCCCGACTCCACCTCCGACGCGTATTTATTGCTGAAATTCGACGGAAACAGCAAGGAGGAAATTGAAAATTACTATGACGACACCGCGAAAATCTGCCTTGAAAACGGCGCAATCGACATATTTATATCCGACACCGACGAGCGCGACGAAACGATTTGGAAAGCGCGCGGAGCGTTTTTGGAGGCAATCAAAAATTCTACTACCGATATGGACGAGGTGGACGTGGTTGTTCCGCGAAGTTCGGTCAACGAAATGGTGGAATTTTCGCACGCACTGCAAAAACAGGTCGGCGCGAGAATTAAATGTTTCGGTCACGCGGGCGACGGCAATTTGCACATTTACGTTTTAAAAGACGATTTGGGCGAACGCGAATGGGTGGAAAAACTCAATTCCGCAATGAACGAGATGTATAAAAAAGCGAAAGAGTTAAACGGCGAGGTGTCGGGCGAGCACGGCATAGGCTTTGCAAAAAAAGCGTATCTTGCGCGTTCGCTTGACAGTGCAAACATTGAGCTTATGCGCGGAATTAAAAAGGTTTTCGACCCGAAAAATATTTTAAATCCGAATAAACTGTTTTAGAAAACAAATTTTACCTCATAACAAAAACCCCTGCATTTCTAATGATTTGCAGGGGTTTTTGTTTCAAAATTATTATTTCGCCGACATCGCTCTGCCGAACATTGTAATTGCCTCAATGCGCGTAACCGTGTTCTGCGGTTTAACTGAGCCGTCGTCATAGCCTTTTATAATGCCTTTTTCAACCGCTTTTGCAATGTACGGCGCGGACCATTCAATTTTATCGGCGTCGGTAAATGCCGAAACATCCGCGTTTTCGTCAACTTCAATGCCGAACGCGCCAAGCAGAACCTTCACAAGCTCCTCACGCGTAATCGCGCCTTTCGGTTTAAACGTACCGTCCTCATAACCTTTCAAAATGCCTTTTTCAAAGCCTGCAAAAACGTACGCCGCCGCCCAGTCGGAAATCTCATCTTTATCGGCAAACGTAAGCTCGAAACTGTCGCTCAATGCGATATTCGCCGCCAAAACCGCAATTTTCACCGCTTCTTCACGAGTGAGCGCCGTGTCGGGATTGAGCATAACCTCGCCGTTTTCGTTTGTGCCTGCGCCCGAAATGATTTTCTTTTCAAACAAATCGTTCGCAAACGCGTATCCCCAGTGGTTTTTGTCAACATCGGCAAAATTGTGCAAAATCTCCTCGGTCTTTCCGTCGTCGGTCTTTGTGTCTGTGTTTTCGTCGGTTTTTACGTCGGTGTTCGTGTCATTTTTGCTGTCACCGCCCGATGCTGTGCCCGTACTTCCGCCTTTGGACGGTCTTGACGAACCTCCCGAAGTTGAACCGCCGTTGTTTCCGTTGTTGCCCGAATTATCGGAGTTATCCGACTCGTCTGAACTGTCCGAGCCGTCCGACGCAACCGTAACTGTCAAATCGTCCGCGGCAAGACATCTGTTGTTCTGCGGATCGACCTCAACCGCACTTCTGATGTACGAATCTTCGAGATGAATTGTTGCCGAACCGCTTTTTACAGCCTCAAATTCAATCCAGATAAGTCTGCCGTAACCGTCCGCGTCCGCCTCAACGAACGGGTCCTGTGCTCCGGCAACCGACGTGTAGTTTATTTTCTGATTTTCCATATCTTTTGTAGAAATATTGGACGGTTTTTTGCTCGTATCGCAAAAATCAAATCCCGTAATTTTGAGATTGTCACTGCAATTTCCCACAATATGGAACGCGGTAACTTTTTCAATTGGTGTTGCGTCATTAAAATTTACCGCAATATTTACCTTAAATTTGTCGCCTACTTTAATATCGCCGTCGCCGTCACGCTCGATTTTTCCCGAAATTTTGGTGTAAGTGCCGTACGAATTATCGGCAAAAACCGTGCCGAACGCCGACAAAACCAAAACCAAAGCGAGAATTACCGACAAAATTTTTTTCATAATATCCTCCCTGTTGATGTTTATTTTAAAACTTCCGTTTGAAAAACAAAACCCGCAAAAGCGGGTTTTGTCAATCACATTAAACCGAAATTATTCGGTTAAGCTTTTGTAAATTTTAAGTGCGCGCTCAAACATAGCAAACGCTTCTTCTCTTGTAACCGACTGCGCAGGTTTAAACGTGTTGTTCTCGTAGCCCAAAACGATACCGAGGCTAACCGCTTTCGAGATATAACCTGCCGACCAGCTGATTTCGTCAGCGTCAGCATATTTGATTTCGGGATTTTCGTCAACGCCGAAACCGAATGTGTTGATAATCATAGCAACAAGCTCTTCACGCGTAACATTGCCTTTCGCTCTGAACGTGTTGTCCTCGTAGCCTCTAACCATTTTGTTGGGGTGGTTTGCACCTGCCGCAACGTACGGAACAGCCCAGTCTGCAACGTCAGACGCGTCTGCAAAGTTGAGCGTTGCCGATGCGTCAACATCTAAACCGTAAGCCGAAACAGAGAGTTTTGCCGCTTCTTCTCTTGTGATAAGACCTGTCGGGCGAATGATAAGTTTGCCGTTTTCGTCTTTGCCGTAGCCGTCAACAAGACCCGATTTAACGAGCGCGTCAATCATATCGTGCGACCAGCGGTTCTTTTCAACGTCGCTGTATTCGCTGTCAGCGGTCGGCTGGTCGGGTTTAACCGGCTCACTGCCGTTAACAGTCGCCTCGATTGTGTAAACAACCTCTTTGCCGTCTGTACCTTTAACAGTGATTTCTTTCGGCTCGGTAAGGTCGAGTTTGTCGCCTTTTTTGTACGAAACCGAAACACCTGTGATACTTACGTTAAGCTCAATATCCGAAGCATCTGTGCCCTCGGGGAGCGTAATGCTGATTTTCTTCGTATCCTGGTCGATTGCAGTTTCTGCGCCGTCAACGTTTGCAACGGTCACTTTGTCAATCGATCCTGCCTTGCCGGGGTTGCGGACTGTGCCGGTCGGAACACGTTTTCCGCCGTCGTCGTTAACCTGATATGTTCTCTGCGAGAATACATCACCCGTTATTGTGAAATTGTCGCTGTCTGCTGCGTCGAACGCAGTTCTCACATACGAATTATCAAGCTTGATTGTGAGCAAACCCGTGCCGACAACTTCAAGTTCAAGCCAAATAAGGGTTGCATTGCTGTTTTCGTCAGCTTTAATCGCGTTGCCCTCTGTGTTGGGCATAACAACCGCGGTAAAATCAATGTTCTGATCCGCAGTTTTGCTGTTGTGTATCATTTTGTTAAGGTTTTTGTAGCCGTCGGGAATACCGTCCTGAATTGCAGGCGCAGTTCCGCCGATTTCGGTGATTGCCTCATCAGCCGCAAAACCCGAACCAACAATTTTAAGGTTGTCCGACGTTGTGCCGAGAAGGTGGAACGCAGTAACCTTGTCCTTTGAAACGCCTTTCAAGCTCGCGCCTATGTAAACCTTTATAATGTCGCCTTTCATAATGCCTTTTGATGCATTTGAAAGTGTACTTCCTGCCTCGTCGAGCGTGCCGAAACTGCCCAAAAGGGTGTATTTCGAATAGGAATTTTCCGCAAATACGCTGAACGAAAAAGCAGAAATAAGCACTGCAAATATCAAAGTCAAAGATATAACTTTTTTAGTATTTATCATATGTGTGTCCTCGCTTTTACCGATTGATATACTCTTAATAGTCCTTAAAGCGAGAGCAAAACTGCCCTCGCTTTAAGATATTCAGCTTTGATTTCCAAGCTTAATTACTTTAAAAATTGTACTGAAATTTTGCCGTTCAATCAGCAGAAATTATTCAACGATAAGACCTGCCGATGTGATTGTTGCGCCGAAGTATGTTTCAAATTCGTAAACCATTGTGATAATATCGTTAACGCTGATGTTTGCTTCGCCGTCTTTTGTGTAGAGGTCGCAGTTTACATTTTCTGCAGCAGCCTGACCGATTTTTGCAACGAGGTCAGCGTAATCTTTTGCATTGATGGATCCGTTTCCGTCCACATCGCCTGCATAGATAGCTTCTCTGCCTGTTGCACTGCTTGTAACATTCATAGTGTTTGTTTCGCTGTCGTATATAACTTTAATTTCAACTTCAGCTTTTGTATAACCCGGAACGTCTACCGAAACCTTGTATACACCTGCCTCAACTTCGAGGTCTTTAAGCTCAACTTTCTTTTCGGTAACAACAATGTTTTCTGCAGGAACCGTTACAACGTCTGTGCCTTTTGTAACTTTCAAGCCTGCTTTAAATTTGTCTTTTGCAGATGTAACGTCACCAAGTGTCTTAATGTCGAACGATGCATTGATTTTTGCAGTTGTGGGAACAACAACCTCTGTTACGATGATTCTCTCCTCATCGCCTGTGAACGACGGAAGATTTGCAATGTCGTCGCCCTCAACGGTTGTAAGTTTAAGCGTCTCAACCTTAACTACAATTTCAGCATCTTTATCAGCAGCAGCTTTAATTGTAAACGTACCGAGTACGTCTGCAGCTGTTCCGCCGGCATTTCTTATAACAGTAACAGTGCCGTTTTCCATATCTTCACTATGCTTATCGTAACCTGCCGCCGGTGTAAAGCTTACAAGTGTACCTGTACCTGTACCCGTGTTAGCAGAGATTTTAATCACAGCCGCGTAAACTTTGTTTGTGCCAAGACCTTCAACGCTGATTGCAGCATTAAAGTCTTCGCCTTTGTTTACTGTACCTGCAGGGGAAAGTGTAATTTTAGCGTTAGCGCTTATACCTACTGCAACAGCAAATTCTTTGTATGCGTCAGCAACACTTATGCATTTTTCCGAATATGTGATTTTGACTGTTTTGTTGTTCGCGTCAACTGTATCAATAGCAATAGCAACAGTGTATTCGTCTGCCGGCAATGCACTCTGTTCAGCGCCGTCCAAAACATTGTTTACGTATTTGTCAGCTACGATTGTGAGCGCGCCTTTGATAGTGTCGTCAGTTGTGCCTGTAGGGAACATTCTTGTAGACATTGTCGCTTTAACATTTCTGTATTCGATAACATCTTTGAGTGCAATTGTTGCAGTAACAGTTTCACCGTTGTACGGTTCGCCTGCTTTGAGTGTAACAGTAACAAGACCTGTTGATCTTTCGATAACAACGCTCTCGAAGTTAGCAGGAGCAACTTCTTCAGTTCCGGTTTTAGAACCGTTTACATATTTGTCAGCCTTAACTGTCATTTTACCTTTGATGTCATCATCGGTTGCAGTTGCTAAAAATGTTGTGTTTCCGCCTTCAAACTCGATAACATAATCTTTATATTCGGTTGTGTCGGGAATTACACCAAAGATAAGTTTACCGTCTAAAGGAGTAAGCTCTTTTTCTGCAAATTCGCCTTTGAGTGTAACTGTAACGTAACCGTTTTCAGTAACATTTGCCGGATTGCCGTAGATTTCAACGTCGTAATCCGTGCCGAGAGTCAAAATAATGTTACCTACTTTAAATCCTTCTGTTTTTGTTGCTGTAACTTTTACAGCCGATTTAACTGTATCTGCAGGTGTGTTGTTTGCAAATTCAGTAGTTGTAAGTTCAGCTTTAATGTTTGAATATTCAACAGGAATATCTGTATAGTAAATTGTCAAAGCTTTATTGCCCGATGTTAAAAGTCTGCCCTTGAATTCAATATTAAGAGTAGCATCATTTGCGGGGTAATTTGCCAAAGAGAATCCATAATCAGTATCAATTACAGCATCTTCAATATTGCCGGTCGGTATTCCGTCAGCAAGTTCTCTAATTTTAACCTTGAAATCAGCTTTGAATTTAGCCTCGTCTTTCGCATATGTTGCAAAGTCAACGCCGGTAATAACTCCGTCTACTGTTGTGCCGTTGAATTCAAAGTGGTCGAATTCATATGTTTTTAAAACAGGAGCTTTAAGTGTGTAGGTAAATTGCTTTTCAGCATTTCCTACAAGAGTTTCATCTTCTTTTACATCAGACATAAAGTCTACTGTTATTGTTTTAGTAGTAGTATCAACGTTAATATCAAGTGTAGAATTATCTAATGTGACAGGGGCACCGCCGTCAGTTGTTTTTGTAACTGTAAGGTTCTTTAAGATTTCAGCTTTAAGGTCAGTTTCCGAAAGAGTCGCATCATATTCAGTTACAGAAAGTGTAGCATCATACGATACATTTTTCTTTACAGTGCTTCCGCTATCAATAGCAAGCGTACCCTCGATTGTGAAAGGTGTAACCTTATCCACAGGATCTACATAATCCTCTTCGTCCCACGGTTCAATTTCGCCAATATACAAACCTTTGCCGCCTACATTAGCTACCGAAACAGTGCCAGACTCGCCTGCGGTCAGCTTATATGCTGCAAGCGTAAAGCTATCTGCACCAACATTTGTATAATAGAATGTATTAACATAATATGTAGTTTCATTGTCAGTCGGAGAATCGTGTTTCTCACCTAATTTAGTTCCTACATAAATCTTTGCCTTTGTTTTATCAGTCGCATCAACTTCGTGTCCCATAGTTGTTTGTTGTTCAAACTTTTCAGTCAAAACAGCAATTCCCTCTTTATTGAACGCACCGCTAACTTCACTGTCTATTGTCGCATTAGCAAACTGTATATCAGTGTTAATAGATGCAAACGTCTTTGTAGGAAGTTTAGCAACTACTTTCGCATAAAACGTCTCACCGGGTTTTATGGAAGTTATAGATGTTGATAATCCCTCATCAGAATAGTATTCAACAACGAGCTTTTCATTTCCGCTTTTAGTCTGGAATCCCTCCAAACCAGCCGCAAATACAGGAATCGCCATAAACGACAAAATGAAAGCTACTGTTAATACTAAACTAATTACTTTGTTGAAAGTTTTCATTAAGTATTTCCCCCTATAAAATGTTATTTTTTATAACACGTACGGCAGGGAATAACCCTGCCATACATTAAAATACTACTAATTACTTTGTGTAGTTTTTCTTAAATGCCTCAAAGTCAGTAGAATCTACAACACCGTCTTCGTTTGTATCACCTGCTTTAAGGACTTCAACAGCAACATACTTGTCACCACTTACATCTGTTCCAATATCTACCACAGAATCACTAACAACTATACCGTCCTTAATAACATTTACATATTTGTTTAATCCAGCTTTTGTGATTTGTGCCCACCTAATAATAACTCTGTAAGTACCAGCATCTAAACCATCAAATTCAAAGTTACCATCTTTATCAGTTAACATAACACCAACAACAGTAGCGTCATTAGGTTTCGTTACAAAAACAACTGCATTTTCAGCCGCAACGTATTTATTTCTTACGTAAGCTTTTACAGTACCTTTAATACCTGTTTTTCCGCCCGGTGTAACATCGGGAGTGATTGTAACGCCTTCAACAGTACCAACAACTTTGTCGCCGACTTTAACTGTAAATGTATAAACATTTGTCGCTGTTTCTGTCTCTGTTACTGTGAACTCGCCTGCTGTGAGGTACGAAACTGTGCCGTCTAAAGTTTTCTTAACTTTAACCGCGCCTTTAGCAGCCTCAAGTGTTTTGTATGCAGCAGTTTTGTCAAATTCTACAGCATATGTAGGTTCCGAAGGTACAGGCTCGTCAGCAAGGCTGATTTCCGTTGCGCCGGTTTCGCCTGCTTTTGTATAAGGAACAGCAGTTGTGATTTCGTCACCGCCTACCCAAACGTTAACGCCGGCAGCGCCTACCGCAGCTGCTCTTACTTTAATGGGAGCAACATAGTCAGCAACGGTTTTGCCTGCGTCAACAGTCACCTGGTCGATAAAAACAATGTCATTGTTTGTTGCGTTTGCCGGTGTAACACCTGCTTTGAGAACAAGGATTGTAGCGTCCTTTCCGCCTGTGTAACCGTCTACGTTAACTGTTAAATTTCCCGAAGTTTTGTCATAAGCAACATTCGAGAATGTCGGTGCGGCAAATGCCGAAACGGCAAAGAGTACCGCGATCATTGTGAGAGCCAAAGCTCTTTTGAAAATGTGTTTCATAATCTTTCTCCATCTCCTTTTTTAATTTTTAAAAACTTTTCGTATAAAAGACACTGCAAAAAATAGTTATTTTTCAAAATCCCTCCTTTTTGCAAAACAGCTTTATAAGGATTTAAAGCCATTTTTCCAATTATACAAGTTAATTATAAAGCCCGCGGCGCGATTTTTCAATAGGTAATTTAAATAATTCTATATTTTTGTGAGTTTATACAAATAATCACCGTGTTTTTGTGCATTTACTCCATAATGTCCTCCGCCGCCGCAGTCGCTGCCACCGCACCGTCCGCACACGCCGTAATTATCTGTCTGAGCGGTTTTTGGCAGATGTCGCCCGCCGCGTAAATTCCGCGCTGTGACGTGCGCATATTGCGGTCGACTATGATATATCCGTTTTCGTCGGTTTTGAGCGTGCCGGCGGTAAGAGAGTTTGTCGGCACGGTGCCGACCGCAACAAACACCGCGTCGGTTAAAATGTCGCGCACTTCGCCCGTTTTCACGTTTTTGACGCACAGATTTTCCACAAAATCACCGCCCGAAATTTTTTCGGGAACGGTGTCGAAAATTATCTCGATTTTATCGTTTTTATACAGTTTTTCCGCATTGGAACGCGCCGCGCGAAACGCGTCACGGCGGTGGATAATATAGACCTTTTTGCACAAATTCGCAAGGTAGAGCGCGTCCTCAACAGCGGTGTCGCCTCCGCCGATTACGCACGCGGTTTTGTCACGGAAAAATCCGCCGTCGCAGGTTGCGCAGTACGAAACGCCCCGTCCGCGGAATTTTTCTTCGCCGTCTATGCCAAGACTGCGCGGTTTTGCGCCCGTCGCCACGATTACCGCACGCGCGCTGTAAACATTCTTTTTGGTGGTGACCTCTTTTTTCGCGGTGTCAAGGCTCACGACGTCCTCAAATTTTATCTCCGCGCCGAACTGCCTCGCCTGTTTTTCCATTTGCATACAAAGCGCCGCACCGCCGATTTTGCCTGTGCCGATAAAGTTTTCGACCTCGCTTGTGGTCGCCGCTTGTCCGCCTGCAAAAAGGCGCTCGAGAACAAGCGTTTTCAGCCCTGCGCGCGCGGAATAAAGCGCCGCGTTAAGCCCTGCCGGACCCGCTCCGATAATGATTATATCATATTTTTCCATATCAATTTCCCCTTGTGAAATTTTCGTCGGTAATTTTAAAATTTACGTTGTCGGACGTGTAAACGCGCCCGTTTTTATCCGCGATTACGCACTCGATACCCTCCTCGGCGCGGACAATTTCAAGACCTTTTTCAACGCCGAGAACGCAGACCGCAGTAGCGAAAGCGTCGCATTTTTCGCTCGATTTGCCGATTATGCTCGCGCTTGCGACGTCGCTTTCGGCGCATTTTCCGTTGAGCGGACTGATGATGTGAATGTATTTTTTGCCGTCAAGCTCGGCAAAACGCTCGTATCCTCCGCTTGTGACAACCGATATATTTTTGCCCTCGATATAACCGAAATATTCACCGCGCGCGCCGTTCGGGTTTTGCAGTCCGATTTTTATGTTTTTTTCGCCAAGCGCATAGATATTTCCGCCGAGGTCGCAGATTGCGCTTTTCACGCGGTATTTTTGCATAATTTGGGCGCATTTATCGGCGAGGTAACCTTTCGCGGCACCGCCGAGATCGATTTGCGCGCCGTTTTTGAGGCGGACGGAATTTTCGGAAATTTCAATGTTATCCGCGCCGATTTTCGGCATTGTTTCGGCAATTTCAGCCTCCGTCGGAACGCGCGTGAAATTTTTGATATTCCACAAGTCGGCGAGCGGTTTCACCGTGATGTCAAACGCGCCGTCGGTTTCGGACGTGTAAATTTTCGCGTTTGAAACAAGGCGCAAAAGCTCGTCCGAAAGGGTGTTTTCGCCCGTTTCGTTAAGGCGCGAAATTTCGCTGTCCGATATGTAGACACTGCTTTTTTGCTCAAAGTTTTTTATCTCGTCAAAGCACTCGGACACCGCTTTTTTCGCGTTAAATCCGCGAGCGGTGAGGGTGACGTATGTATCGAGCATAAATTTTGTTTCACTGCACGAAACATTTTGAGAAAAAACGGCGCCTGTTAAAATAAGCGCCGGCACAATGCAAAAAAGCAGAATTTTCTTTTTCATAAACGTAAAAACGCACACTCGGTGATGAGCGCGTAATTATCCTTTCGTATTTTTTCAAACTGCGAAAACGGAAGCGGATTTTGCCCTTTTCCCGCCTCAACCGTGAACGCAGGAAGCGAAAATTTGTCGATTACCCAGTCTTTAAATCCCGTAACCGAGGCAATTCCGTCGGGTTTTGCCGCCGTGTATCCGCTCACCTTTGCGAGTGCCTCGGCGGTGCGTTTGTATTTTGTATTGCCTGCAAAGTCGTAGTAAATTTCCTCACCCTGCGAATGAAAAGCGACCGAAATATCGAATTTTTCCTTTTCAAAAAGCGCTTTCACCGCTTGTGTTTCAGGTTCGGAAAACGGTTCTTCGCCCGAATAGCGCGTGTAATTCGCACCGAAAATGCCCATTTCGCGCTCCATTTTTTTGCCCTCGGCAAAAGACGCGTCATAATTGTGGTTGAGGTCGACGCCGTTCGCGTTTGCCTGCCACACTTTTTTGACGTTTCTGCCTCCGAGCGCACCTTTCACAACGCCGTACGCAGGCGAATTTTTCTTAATTCCGTTAATCACGAAATCCACGCCGTCGGGATTGACCATAGGCACGATATAAAACACCGCGCTTTGATAAAGTTTTAAAATGTTTTCACCGCAAAACTCGGTTTCGTCCTTGAGCGCCGCGGCATAATCGCACGCGTAGGACGCAAGCAGCGACGAGGTTATCCACTCGAGCGAATGGTGCGCGCCGTTTAAGAAAATTTTTCGTTTTCCCTTGCCGATGCGTATGCACAGAATGTCGCGTCCGAGCACCGATTTTCCGCACGAAAACACGCTTGCAAAAGCGTATTTTTTCACCAGCGCCGACAGTGTTTTCGTAAGTTTTTCATAGTCGAAATTATTAAAATCCATACCAAACCTCCCGTAAAAAGTAAACATAAGTTTGGTATAATTTTATGTTGAAATTTTCGGTTTAATTACCCGAAAAGCTTGCGTATGTCCGAAAAAGTGATAAACAGCATAAACGCCATCAAAATCGCAAAGCCGATAAAGTGAACGAGTCCCTCTTTGCCGGGGCTTACTCTGTGACCGAGAATTTTTTCGGCGATTACAAACACAATCCGTCCGCCGTCAAGTGCCGGCAAAGGAAGAAGGTTCATCACGCCGAGGTTTATCGAGATTAGTCCTGCAAGCGAGAGTGCGCGCAAAAGTCCCTCAAATCCGCCGGTTTCCGAAACGGCGGTGTTTATTTCGCTCACAATTCCCACAGGTCCCGACACTTCGGTGACGGGCACTTTTCCCGTAATCAGCCACCAAAGCGAAATTCCGACCATTTTTGTCATATAAACCGAATTATCGTATGCCGCTTTTATAACGTTCAGCGGTGTGTTGGGCAGAATTTTCGGCGAAAATCCGTAAATTTTGCGTCCGCTTTCGTCCGCTTTGAGCGATACGTGTTTTGTGATTTTTCCGCCGTTTCGCACAACGGTTATGTCCGCGTCCGCACCGGGATTTGTGAGGTTAAAAAGCATAATGTCGTTATAGCTTGAAATTCGGTGCGATTTGCCGTTTGCCTCCATTGCAACGATTTTGTCGCCCTCGGCAAAACCCTGCTCCTGCATAGAAAAACCGTCGGTAACCGCGCCGATGATATTGGACGTAAGATAGGTGTTTGCGGCAAGGAAGATGAAAACCAAAAATCCGAGAACGAAATTCATAAATCCGCCGGCGAAAAGCACAACAAATTTCTGCCACGGCTTTTTGTTGCACAGCGCGCCGTCGCTTTCGCTGTCGTCGTCCTCGCCCTCAAGGCGCACAAATCCGCCCAGAGGCAAAAGGCGCACGCTGTACGCGGTTTCGCCCTTGGTGCGCGAAAAAAGCTTGGGACCCATTCCGATTGAAAATTCGTGAACGGTCACTCCCACCGACTTTGCGGCAATAAAATGCCCCAGTTCGTGTATAAAAATTATGGTACAGAAAATTAAAATTGTCCAAACCGCCGTCAGCATAGGCTTAATCCCTTCTCATATACAATTTTTCGCGCCTCTTTGTCGGCGTCAAGCACTGCGTCAAGAGTGATTTTTCCGCCGCCGTCAAATTTTTCAAGCGCATTTTCAACCAAATCCGCAATATCCAAAAATTTAATTTTACCCTGCAAGAACAAATCCACCGCCGCCTCGTTCGCGCCGTTTAAAACGGCAGGCAGAACACCGCCTTTTTTGTATGCCGACACCGCGAGGTTAAGGCATTTAAACGTGTCGCAATCAGGCTTATCGAATGTTAAGCACGATTTTTGAAAAATGTCCAGTTCGTCCGCAAACGACGGTTTTCTTTCGGGATAGTTTATTGCGTAGCTTATGGGCAGACGCATATCGGGCGAGCCGAGCTGTGCCATATACGAGCCGTCGCAAAACTCCACCATAGAATGAACAATGCTCTGACGGTGGATTACAGGGGTGATTTTGTCAATATCCACGCCGAAAAGATGGCACGCCTCGATAATTTCAAGCCCCTTGTTCATAAGCGTTGCGCTGTCGATTGTGATTTTCGCGCCCATACTCCAGTTCGGGTGCTTTAAAGCGTCCTCTTTCGTTTTATTTTCAAGCTCCGCGCGCGTTTTGCCGAAAAACGGACCTCCCGACGCGGTGAGCCAGATTTTTTTGATTTTTTCCCTTTTCTCGCCGTTAAGACACTGAAAAATCGCGCTGTGTTCACTGTCGACGGGGATAACGTCAACACCGTTTCCGCGCGCAAGGCTCATCACAATTTCGCCTGCGCACACGAGCGTTTCCTTGTTTGCCAAAAGCAGACGTTTTTTTGCCTTAACCGCGCAGATTGTAGGGATAAGTCCCGCAATTCCCACAACCGAATTTAGCACGCTGTCGGCTTCCTTAACCGACGCGGTTTCCGCCATTCCGTCCGCACCGCACACGATTTTTGTGCTTAAATCACGGGTTTCGCGCGCAAGTTCCGAATACTTTTCCTCATCGGCAATGCACGCAATTACGGGTTTAAATTTGCGCACCTGCTCTGCCAAAAGCTTAACGTTGCTTTTAGCCGCAAGTGCGCAGATGTTAATATTTTTATCATTCCCGGCAATCTGCAAAGTCTGCGTGCCGATTGAACCTGTTGAACCTAAAACTGCAATATTTTTCATATGTTTTTCCTTTTGAATACCCAAATTTTACAATATGGACGGCAAATAAATGTTAAGATAGAAAATGAGGGGCGCAACGGTCAGAACAGAGTCGAATCTGTCTAAAATTCCGCCGTGGCCCGGGATAATATCGCCGTAGTCCTTTATGTGATTTTCACGTTTTATACACGACATAATAAGGTCGCCCACCTGCGAGATAACCGCCGCGAGAACGCCTGTCACCGCAAGATTTATGTAGTTTATGCCGACTCCGTTTTTCGCAAGAATTACACCGTAGAGAATGTATACCAAAACGCTTCCCAAAACTCCGCCGAGCGCGCCCTCAACGGTCTTTTTGGGCGATACCTTTTCAATAAGCTTGTGTCTGCCGAAAGTTTTTCCGGCAAAGTACGCGAACGTATCCGCGCCCCACGCGCCGAAAAACACCAGCCACACGGTAAACGCGCCGTTTTTCTCTCCGCTGATTAAAATTATATGCGCAAATGTCACGGTTATATACACCGTTTCCAAAAAGAGCATTGAAACGGTAGAAAAACGCACAGTTTCGTGCATAAAAATCATAAAAAGCATAAGCACAAATCCGAACGCGAGCGTTGCCTGCAAAACGCCTTTTGAAAAGACGGAATAATTTATTCTGTCCTGAATTGCCGCGGTGAGAAGAAAAATCATAGCCGCCGCGGCGAACATAAATCCGACTGCGGTAAGACTTTTATATTTTTTCAAAAGCCCCGTCGATTTATACATTTCAAAAAGCGCCATGACCACAAGCGCAAACACGGCAATGCTTAACGCAACACTGCCCTGCAAAATCACCGCAACCGCCGCCGCAAAGCCGAGCGTGCCGTATATAACTCTCGCTTTCAGCATAAATCACACACCTCCGAAACGTCTGTTTCTTTTTTGAAAATCCGCGACCGCGCCCTCAAGCTTGTCGGGCGTGAAGTCGGGCCAGCAAACGTTTGAAAACCAAAATTCCGAATAAGCGCACTGCCAAAGCAGAAAATTGCTCAGCCGCTCCTCTCCGCTCGGGCGGATAATAAGGTCGGGGTCGGGAATATTTTTTGTGTAAACATAATCGTTAAAAAGATTTTCGTCAATATCCGAAACGTCTATTTTGCCCGATTTTACGTCCTCTGCGATTTTTTTCGCCGCGTCGCAGATTTCCTGCCGTCCGCCGTAGTTAAGCGCGATGCTCACGGTGAGCTGTTTTCGGTTTTTCGACTTTTCCTCAACCTCGTTTATAAGGTCGATAAGCGTGTCGGACAGCCCCTCTTTTCTGCCGATTATTTTAAGGCGCACGTCCTCTCCGCCGAGAAGCTCGTCGTAGTTTCGCAGATACTTTTCGAGCAGAGCCATAAGGTCGTCAACCTCGTCTTTGGGACGTTTCCAGTTTTCGGTGGAAAACGCATAAACGGTAAGATAGCGCACGCTTGTGTCTTTAAGGTATCTTACCACGTTTTCAAGATTTTTCGCACCCATCGAGTGCCCTGCACTCCTCGGAAGTCCTCTTTTTTTCGCCCATCTGCCGTTGCCGTCCAGAATTATGGCGATATGTTTCGGAAACGACATTTTATCAACGCGCACCGATTTATGCTTTTTAAAAAACATATTTTTACCCCTCAAAAATAAAATGCGTCAAATGCATAAAAATTTAACATCAAACCGACAAAATTTCTTTTTCCTTTGCCGCAACGGTATCGTCAACCGTTTTAACGTATTTATCGGTGAGGTTCTGAATATCTTTTTCTATTGTTTTGAGTTCGTCCTCGGTAACATCGCCGTTTTTCTTCTCGTTTTTGTAAAATTCCATAGCGTCACGGCGCACACCGCGTACGGCAACTTTGGAATTTTCGCCTTTTTTGCTCACTTCTTTAACGAGTTCTTTTCGTCTTTCCTCGGTAAGAGGCGGGAAGTTAAGACGCACGCTTTTGCCGTCGTTCTGCGGATTTATGCCGAGCTCCGATTTCAAAATCGCCTTTTCGATTTCGCCCACAAGGCTCATATCCCACGGTGCGATAACGATTGTGCGCGCGTCGGGAACCGAGATTGACGCAACCTGTGCGAGGGGCGACGCAACGCCGTAATATTCAACGCTGATTTTGTCGAGCACCGCCGCGTTTGCTCTGCCTGCTCTGATTGTGTTTAAGTCAAATTCCAATGCCGATATGCATTTTTTCATTTTGGTTTCAAATTGTTCGTATTTAGCCATAATTTTTTGCTCCTTTTATAAATATTTATAAAATTGTTTTTGATACGGGACGATACGGGCACCGTCCCCTACAAATTTCGGACGGTGAGTGCCGTCGTATGTTTTTCCGTTTTTCAAACGGTTAATACCGTAATTCTATTTCACCAAGGTTCCGATTTCTTCGCCGAGGATAACCTTCTTAATATTGTCGGGGTCATCAAGACCGAACACGCGGATCGGGATTGAATTATCCATACAAAGTGACGTTGCGGTGGAATCCATAACGCCGAGTCCTCTGTTTAAAACTTCAATATACGAAAGATTGTCAAATTTAACCGCGTCTTTGTTAATGTTCGGGTCGCTGTCGTAAACGCCGTCAACCTTTTTCGCAAGCAAAATAGCCTCTGCGTCTATTTCAGCCGCACGGAGCGCCGCGGTTGTATCTGTAGAGAAAAACGGATTTCCCGTACCGCACCCGAAAACAACAACTCTGCCTTTTTCAAGATGTCTTATTGCCTTGTTTCTGATGTACGGTTCGGCAATCTGACGCATTTCAATAGCCGTCTGCGCGCGTGTGGGAACACCCCTCTGTTCGAGCGCGTCCTGAATTGCAAGCGCGTTTATAACCGTTGCAAGCATACCCATATGGTCGGCTCTCGTTCTGTCCATTTTAACGCCGGAACGGCCTCTCCAGAAGTTTCCGCCGCCCACAACTATTGCAATCTGAACGCCCATTTCGGCACATTCTTTAATCGTGTCGGTAATTCTTCCGATTGTGTCTTCGCAAAGACCGAAGCCTTTTTCGCCTGCAAGCGCCTCACCGCTGAGTTTCAGCAATACTCTTTTGTATTTCGGTTCCATAAGTAAAATTCCTTTCGTATATTATTTATATTTTAAACTTTTGCAAATTTTCTCAACTTTAATATTTCGACACGCAAATCTTAAATCCTCTAAATTTAAACGGTCAAAATCAAAAATTATTTTTGTTTTTTACAATTTCGATAATTTCTCTCGGCTCGCTTGCTATGACGTCCGCGCCGGCATTTTCGAGTTCTTCGCGCGTGCGGAACCCCCACAGTGCGCCGATTGTGAAAATTTTCGCGTTTTTGCCCGTTTCGACGTCCACTTTCGTGTCGCCGGCGTAAATGCACTCATCGGGCGAAACGTCAAGTTTTTTCAGCATATCCAAAAGTGCGGACGGGTCGGGTTTTAACGGAAATCCGTCACCGCCGCCGCAAAGAATGTCAAACGTGCCTTCTTTGAAAAACGCGCCGATAACGTCGTGCACCGCGCCGGTCGGCTTGTTTGACAAAACACCCAGCTTAAAGCCCGAATTTTTCAAAAATTTCACAACGTCAGAAATTCCGTCGTACAGCTTTGTAAGATACATCGAATCGGTTTCGTAATCGTCGTGATAAAACTCTTTCATCTCGCTAAAAAGCGCGTCGGAATACGCGTTTTTCTCGCAGAGCATACCTTTTACAAGGTTTTCGTAGCCTCTGCCGACAAGATATTTATACCGTTCGCGCTCAATATCGGGCAGACCGAATTTCTTCATCGAACGGTTTCCGTAGTAGCAGATTGTGTCGATTGTGTCGGCGATTGTGCCGTCAACGTCAAAAACCGCAGCTTTATACATTTTAAAAATCCCCTTTATCTATTCGTAAATTTTTTCAACATCTTTAACCGCGCTCAAAAACTTTTGCGCTATGTTTTCGGGCGAAACGATTTTCATTTTTCCGCCGAACGTGAACACCCACGCGAAAAACGTCGGACTGTCCGCAACGTTTACCGTTGCGATAAAGTGACTGTCACCGTCGGGAAGAACGGGAATATCGCGCCCGAAACGGTCGATAACCGCGTTTACAAGCGAATTTTCGCACCTTATTTTAACGCTCACCTCGGCGCCCGCAAACATTCCGAAAAGCCGTTTTGTGTAGCTTGAAAGCTTGAAATTTTCGGGTGTAACCTTTGAAATATCCTCCGCGTCCTCAGAAAGAATACGTATGTTTTCCATTTTGTCAACGCGGAAATTTGTGAGATTTCCGTGCTTTTCGTAGTGCGAAACAAGGTAGTAATTTTCGTCGCTGAAGGTAAGCGCGTAGGGCGACACGACGTATTCCGCACCGCCGTTTCGGTAAACCTTGTTTTTCTGTACGCTGTATTCAAAATATTTAAACGCGATTTTCTTTTTTGCAAAAACCGCGCCGTGGAGCGTGTCAACATTATAATAAATCGTTTCGTTTCCGCTTTTCACGCGCTCGGTCATATAAAGCTGACGGTTAAGCTCGCGCGCGTTGTGACGGCTGGTTAGACCGCCGATTTTGCCGATAAGTTCACGGCTTTTTTTCTCGGTGACAAACCGCGACGCATTCACCGCGTCGCACAATAGCTTTAACTGTGCTGTTTCAAACGTACGCGACGCAAGCGTGTAGCCTGCATTTTTGCCCTTTCGGCTGATAATGTCAAGCCCGAAATGCTCCAGTTCGCAGATGTCGGAATACACCGACTTGCGCTCGGCATAAATTCCGCACGACGCGAGATAATCGAGAATTTGCGTCATAGAAACAAAATGCGTATCGTCGCTTTCCTCGTGAAGAAATTTTAAAAGATATAAAATTTTTAACTTCTGATTGCTCTCTTTTGCCACACCGCACCTCCGTTATTCGGATATTCTTCGCATTGTCGTCTTTGCAAGGCTTATTTAAGCTTAACGATTGTCACACCGCTGTCGCCCTCGCCGTAGGACGCAAGCGCAAAGCTTTCCACCCTCGGCTGTTTGCGCAGATACTGATGTATGCCCTGACGCAGCGCGCCCGTGCCTTTGCCGTGGATAATTCTCACCTGTGTGAGCGACGACAAAACCGCGTCGTCAAGGAATTTTTCAAGAATATATATCGAATCTTCGATATTTTCTCCGCGCAAATCAAGCTCGGCCGAAACGTTCATATATTTTGCACCGTCACCCATACCTCCGACCGCGCGTTTTTGTTTCTGCTTGGGTTTTTCCTCTTTAATAAGCCGTAAATCCGACAAATTCGATTTTAATTTCATAATGCCGACTTTTACCGTCAGCGCACCGCTCCTGTCGGGGAGAGTCACCACCGTGCCTTTCTGCCCCATACTCACAATTTCCACGCTGTCGCCCAGCTTTACGCTCTTGGGCGCTTTGGTGTTTACGCTCGGTTTTTCTGACTTGTTCTCGGCATTTTCCTTGCTTTTTTTGTTTATCTTCTGACGTGCGCGCTCCATTTCGCGGTTCGCCTCGGTCAAATCTTTCATTTTCTGCGCTTTTTTAATCTGCTTTAGAGCGTCCTCGGTTTCGCGCTTTGCGTCCTCAATGATTTTCTTCGCCTCGGCGCGCGCTTTTTCAAGGATTTTCTCGGTTTTTTCGTCCAGAATTTTGTTGCGCTTTGCCATTTCCTTTTTGATATTTTCCGCCTCTTGCTTAATGCTCTGCGCTTTGTCCTTTTCGCGCTCGCTCAAAATTCTGTTCTTTTCAAGCTCGGATATAACGTCCTCAAATTTCACGCTCTCGGTGTCGATATGCTTTTTCGCGTTGTCAATGATAAACTGCGAAAGTCCGAGCCGTTTTGAAATTGCAAACGCGTTGCTCTTTCCGGGAATACCGATAAGAAGACGGTACGTCGGCGCGAGGGTTTCAACGTCAAATTCGCACGACGCGTTTTCTACCCTGTTGTTTGAAAGTGCATACACTTTAAGTTCGCTGTAATGCGTGGTTGCGGCGCATTTTGCGCCCGTGTTTTTCACATATTCCAAAATGCTGATTGCAAGCGCCGCGCCCTCGGTGGGGTCTGTGCCTGCGCCCAGTTCGTCGAAAAGGCAAAGACTTTTTTCGCTGATTTTCGACAAAATATCCACGATGTTAACCATATGCGCAGAAAATGTGCTCAAACTCTGCTCAATGCTCTGTTCGTCGCCGATGTCGGCAAAAACGTCCTCAAACACCGCGATTTCCGAACCCTCCTCGGCGGTGATGTGCAAGCCCGAAAGCGCCATAACCGTCAAAAGTCCGATTGTTTTGAGCGTTACCGTTTTACCGCCCGTGTTCGGACCCGTGATAACCAGCGTGTCAAAATTTTTGCCGAGGTAAATATCGGTCGCAACCACCTTTTTCGGGTCGATTAACGGGTGGCGCGCACGGCGCAGATTGATGTGCCCTTTATCGTTGATACTGGGCGCGAAAGCGTCGGTTGCAAGCGCGTATTTGCCCTTTGCAAAAATCAAATCTATGCACGAAATTGTATCGTAACTCATTTTTATAAGCTTTGACACCAAGGCAACTTCATTTGTGAGATTTGCAAGAATTTTTTCTATTTCGTCTTTTTCCTCGCCCAAAAGACGGCGGATTTCATTGTTTGTTTCAACAACGCTCATAGGCTCCAGAAATATGGTCGAACCGGTGGCTGAAACATCGTGCACAACGCCGGGGATTGCGCCTTTGTATTCGCTTTTGAGCGGAATAACGTATCGGTCGCCGCGAAGCGTTATAAGCTGTTCCTGAAGGTGCTTTTGGTGCGACGGCGACGTGATGATTTTTTGCAGAATATCTTTAACTTTATTGTTCGCCGCGCGGATTTTGCGCCTTATATCCAAAAGCGTACTGCTCGCGTCGTCCGCCATTGTTTCCGCGTCGATAACCGCGCCCGTGATGTCGGTTTCAAGGCGCTTGTCCTCATAGAGCGCGTCTATATGCTCGGCGAGAATTTCACATTCCGCGTCTTTTGTGTGCATTTTAATTCTGCGCGCCGTTTCGAGCACTTTTGCAATGTTTAAAAGTTCGGACATTGTAAGCGTTCCGCCCATATCCGCACGTTTTAACGACGCTGTGACGTCGCTTGCGCAGGTGATGGGCAGACTTCCGCATTTTGTAAGAATACGCGACGCCTCTTTGGTTTCGTCCTGCATTTTCTGCGCCGATTTGAGCGTTTTTGCCGGCATAATGCGCATTATTTCGTTTTTTGTGCTTTCCATAACCGCAAAGTCGGACAAACGTTTTAATATTTTATCAAATTCAAGTGTTTTCAAGGCTTTTGTTTCCATATGCCAAACCTCCGTAATTTGCCGAAAAATCCTGAAATTTTAGCTTATTATATATTCATAGGCATTATATCACATAATATTCAATTTTGCAAATGTTTTATTGTACGGTTTTTTGGACAGATAAAACTTTATAATATACTTGTAAGTAAGAAACAAAACAAAACGAAAGGAAGAAAAACTATGAAAAACATTTTTAATCTTTTGATTATCGCGGGAATAATAACACTTATCGGAACGGCAGGCGCGTCGGATTTTGACGGCATAAGCTTTTCGCAGATTTTGTCACAGGCATTTTTCTCGGTAAAACTTGTGTTTTGCGGAGTGATTTTGAAAAGAACGTTTGAATTTTTGAAAAAATGCGTGATAAGAAAGGTTCTGCGCGAATACGCACACTGCAAAACCGCATAAAAACATAAAAACATAAAAACGCAAAAAATGAGCGGAGGAGAAAATCTTCCGCTCATTTTGTTTATCTTGTAAGTGCGTCCGCAAGGCGCGCAAATTCGTCTATCGAAAGTGTTTCGCCTCTGCGTTTTTCGTCTATGCCGATATTTTTAAGAATTTCTGAAATTTCCGCTTTTGAAAATCCCGAAAATCCCGCGTTTGAAAGTGCGTTTAAAAGCGTTTTTCTGCGCTGTGCGAACGACGCTTTCACCGTTTTGAAAAACATTTCTTCTTTTTTCACGCTGACGCGCGGTTTATCGAGCAAATCGAGCCGTACCACCGTTGACGTGACTTTCGGAGGGGGCATAAACGAGGTGTTCGGAACGTCGAAAAGATAGTTTGCATTGCAAAAATACTGCACCGCAAGGCTGATTGCGCCGAAATCTTTCGTTCCCTCGCTTGCGCAAAGGCGCTTTGCGACCTCTTTCTGCACCATAACCGTTATGCTTTTGAATTTCACCTTGCTTTCCAAAAGCATCATAATTATCGGCGTTGTGATGTAATACGGCAGATTTGCCGCAACTTTCACGTTTTCCGTGCCGAATTTTTCCTCGGCAAGGCTTTTTATGCCGATTTTCATAACGTCGTCGTTTATAATTTCAAAATTGTCAAAATCCTTTAAATTTTCCTCAAGAATGGGGATAACCGTTTTGTCGATTTCGACGCATACGACTTTTTTCGCCGCACCGCAAAGGCGCTGTGTAAGCGTGCCGAAGCCGGGGCCGATTTCAAGAACGCAGTCGTCCTCCGAAATATCCGCGCCGGACAAAATGCCTGCAAGCGCGCCCTCGTCTACCAGAAAATTCTGACCGAGCGACTTTGAAAATCTAAACTCATATTCCGATAAAATTTCTTTAATCACGCGCGGTGACGCTAAATTTCTCATAAATTGTAACCCGTGTCAAACGCTTTCATATTATTTTCCAGAAGTTCGGGCTTTGAGGGCGGAACCATTTTTGTAACTGCCTTTTTGATTTCATCGTACGTGAAAAGTCCCGTTTCTTTTACAAGCTTGCCCACCATAATGATGTTTGCAAGCTTGGGAAGTCCCATTTTATTCGCAAGATTTGTTGCGTCGATTTTGAAAACTTCAACGTCATTTCTTTCAACATCGCGCGAAATAAGAGTTGAGTCGATAAAAATTTTACCGCCTTTAACAACCGAATTTTCAAATTTGTCAAGCGACGGGCCGTTCATAACCACAAGGCTTGTGGGGTCGGTGATAACGGGCGACGCTACCGGCTCGTCCGACACGATAACCGAGCAGTTTGCCGTACCTCCGCGCATTTCGGGGCCGTATGAGGGAAGATGCGAAACGTTTTTGCCCTCGTTCATTCCGGCATATGCCACAACCTTTCCGGCAAACAGAATACCCTGACCGCCGAAGCCTGCAAAAATTATTTCCTGTGTCATCTTATTTATCCCCCTTTTCTGCCGTAATATCCTTATAAACTCCCAAAGGATAATGAGGAATCATATTATCTCTGAGCCAGTCCATAGCCTCAAGCGGCGACATTCCCCAGTTTGTGGGGCAGGTCGAAATAACCTCGACAAGCGAAAATCCCTTGCCGTCAAGCTGGGTTTGGAACGACTTTTTAATAGCTTCTTTTGCTTTTTTGATGTGCGCAACGCTGTCTACCGCAACACGCTCGATATACGCCGGACCCTCGAGAGTTGAAAGCATTTCGCTCACTCTTATGGGGTATCCCTGTGTTGCCGCATTACGTCCGTACGGCGAGGTTTGCGTAACCTGGCCGACAAGCGTTGTCGGCGCCATCTGACCGCCCGTCATACCGTAGATTGCGTTGTTTATGAATATAATCGAAATATTTTCGCCTCGCGCCGCCGCGTGAACGGTTTCCGCCGTACCTATAGCGGCAAGGTCGCCGTCACCCTGATAGGTGAAAACGAACGACTCGGGAAGCGCTCTTTTTATGCCTGTTGCAACCGCCGGCGCTCTGCCGTGAGCCGCCTGCTGCATATCGCACTCAAAATAGTTATACGAAAAAACACTGCATCCTACCGACGCAACGCCTACCGCCTTGCCCTCGATACCCAGCTCGTCTATAACCTCGGCAACCAAACGGTGCACAATGCCGTGCGTACAGCCGGGGCAGTAGTGAAAATTAACATCGCACAAAGCGTGCGGTTTTGTGAAAACCTTTTCCATTAAAACGCACCTCCGTTTAATTCTTCGATTTTTGTCAAAATTTCGGTCGGAGTGGGCACAATTCCGCCCGTTCTGCCGAAGAAATGAACCTCGCCCTTGCCGTTTACCGCAAGTTTTACGTCCTCGACCATCTGACCCGTACTCATTTCAACCGACAAAAATTTCTTTTTGCCGTCCGCAACGCGTGCAAAAACGTCTTTCGGGAACGGCCAAAGCGTAATCGGACGGATTAAGCCGACTTTTATGCCTTTTGCGCGCGCCTTAGCCATTGCTGTTTTCGCGATACGCGCCGTTGTGCCGTATGCAACGAGAACTATATCCGCGTCGGACGTGCCCTCTTCTTCAAAACGAACCTCGTTCTGCTCGATAATATCGTAGCGTTTCTGACGTTCGATAATTGTATCTTCAAGGTCTTTTGCGTTAATGTAGAGCGAATTTATAATGTTGTGTTTGCGTTTCATCTGCGTACCGCACGCCGCCCAGCCTTTTTCCGCATAAACCGCGTTTTCGTCCTCCTCGGGGAACTCAACGGGTTCCATCATCTGACCGAGCATACCGTCGCCCATAAGCATTACGGGCATTCTGTATTCATCCGCAAGATTAAACGCCTCGCTTGTCAAATCAACCATTTCCTGAATTGACGACGGAGCCAAAACAATAAGGTGATAATCACCGTGGCCGCCGCCCTTTACCGCCTGGAAATAGTCGGACTGCGCCGGCTGAATACCGCCGAGTCCCGGGCCTCCGCGGACGATATTAACCACAACGCACGGAACGTTTGCACCGGCAATGTAGGAAAGTCCCTCCTGTTTTAAGCTTATTCCAGGGCTGGACGAGCTTGTCATAACCCTTTTTCCTGCACCGCCTGCGCCGTAAACCATATTTATCGCCGCAACTTCGCTCTCCGCCTGGAGGAAAGTTCCGCCGATTTTCGGCATTTTTTTAGCCATATAAGCCGATACCTCTGTTTGAGGCGTTATCGGGTATCCGAAAAACAAACGGCAACCCGACCTTATTGCGGCCTCCGCAAGCGCTTCGTTACCTTTAACCAATACTTTTGCCATTTTTCTCAACCTACCTTTCTACCTCGATTACCACGTCGGGACAAATTGTTGCGCAAAAGGCACAGCCTATACATTTGTCCTGCTCAATCACGGTTGCCGGATTGAAGCCTTTTTTGTTAATCCTGTCTTTTGCGATTACCACAATTTTTTTCGGACAGGCGGACACGCAAAGCATACAACCCTTGCATTTGTCCTCGTTGAACACTACCTTTGCCATTTACGGCACCTCCTTATTACGTTTATCGAAAATTAGTAAATTTTTAAATTAAAACGGTAAATTCATAAATGTTTCAAGCTCAAAATGCTTGTTCTTTTGCGGAATTTTATCGAGAATTTCCTTTTTTCCCGATATATATGTCACACCCGTTCCGAGCTTTTCAGCGCATTTTTCTATCAGCTCCGCGCTGTTTAAAATGTGGCTCGGTTCGGTGAGATACGCAAGATTTGTGTTATTTACCACGTCGGTGATTTTAAGGCGCGATGTTTCTTCGATTTTGTGCGCAAGCTCCAGAATATCGTCCTCGTTTGCCGTCATAGGACGCATTGCGTTTATCACAAAATACATTTTGTATTCCTTGTTTTTGATGTAGTTAAAAAATCCGCCAAGAGCCACCGCTCCGTCCTCGTCGCCCCCGACGTCGAAAACCGCCTCGGTTCCGCCGTCCGCAAACACCGATAAAATTTCGCTCGGCAAAACGGGAATGTCGACGTTTGAGCTTGCAAACTCCGACGCGACAACGTTTATACCCTTTTCGGACAGAAAATTTTTAACGTCGCTCGTGCGGAAATACGGATTTACAATGTCAAGGTCGCAGATTGTGACGCGCTCTCCCTCCGCTTTTTTCTTCAGCGCAAGATTTAGCGCAAACTCGGTTTTTCCGCTTCCGTAGTGACCTGTTACTATGCTAATCACGGTGATATATCACCTCCGAAATTGTGTGAGTTATTTCTTTTTTACCCAAAAATTTTATGACAATAAGCCACACCGCGAGCGAAACCGCGGTGAAAATAAGGCTTAATTTTTCGCTTTTAAACACCGCACCGCCGAGGATAAGCGATACAATAAACAAAATCACGGGCAGAATGTAGAGAATAAACGACGAAAAAAGCACGCTTTTTGTGCTTGCGGTGACGCTCACCGTGTCGCCCTCCGACGCGCCGATACTGTTTTCGGCAAGCACCTGCACACCGCGGTTTTCACAGATTTTGCAGTGCACACAGCTTTCACCGCACGCGGATTTGCGCACGCATAAAACGTACGCGAATTTACCGTCTGTTTTTGTAACACGTCCCTGACCCGTCATATTTTCACCTTAAACCGTCCGGCCGGTTTTTGCATTGCCCTGTCGGTTTTTGTCATATTTTTTGTTAACGTATAGTATAGCAAATTTTTTTGAGTTTGTAAAGCAGAAAAATAAGCGTTTATGCAAATTTAACAAAAAGGGAGGGAAAAAGGAAGGTGATGTTTCCCCTCGCCCCCTCGATTTTGCTGAAACTTTAAATTTTTTCTTCTATATCAAAAATAGGTTATCGTAATTTTTTGGTTGCTCCGCAGGCTCTGCTTTTGGCGCAAAAGCAGAGGGAAAACGTGGGGGTTTCGATTCCCCCACACCCCTAAACGACAAGGGCTCTGCCCTTGACCCGTTCTGCGGACGAAAATTTTTTGTGAACGGTTTGTTCTCGGTTTTTGTTAGAAAATTTCGATAATCTGTTGTTTGAATGATTTGATTGTTTCAAGGGGTCTTGGGGTGGAACCCCAAGCCGTTTAGGGGTGCGGGGGAATCGGAACCCCCGCGCTTTTGCGGCACTTTTACTCTAAAAGTGCCATAAGCGGAGCGAAACAGTAAGATAACAAATTTTATGTTTTTGATACAGAGCAAAAATTTAAATTCACACATCAAAAAAGACACGGCTTTTGCCGTGCCTTTCTCTCCTCACCTTATAATCCCAGCGATTTAAGATAATCAATACTAATCTTTGCGTCCTCCATAGATGACGCATTGGGGTGGCCGTCCTGCTCGACAATAAGATACTCAATTCCGAATTCTCTCGCCGCGTCAATAATCTTGGGCATATCCTGAATACCGTGTCCGACGGGACGGAATTCAAATCCGTTATCCTCTCTTGACGCTTTTTCGCCCTCTTTTCCGCTGTTGTCGATAAGCGCGTAAACGGGTCCGCCGCCGAGGTTTTTGCAAACAAAATCTTTAAGATGCAGAATGTTAACCTTGCCTGCATATTTTTTCATAACATCTGTCGGCTCATAGCCTGCGTAATGCACCCAGCAAACATCAATTTCGGGTTTTATAACGTCTGTGCCGAGGGTTTCAAAAATCTTGTCGTGAATGGTTTTGCCGTCGATTTTGTCAAACTCAAAATCGTGATTGTGGTAATAAAGGTCGATACCGCCTTTTTTCAAAATCTCGCTCGATTTTTTGAATTTTTCCATTGTGCCGTCAAAATCTTCAACGTAATTTTCCTTGCCGTACCACGGAATTGCGCAGTATTTAACGCCGAGAGTGTTAAGATATTTAACCGTATCTTCGGGGCTTAACGGCTCGTCGTCCTTAATGCCGACCGTCTGGTGCGATGACACCGCCTCAAGGCCGTATTTATCGAGCATTGCCTTAACTTCCTCTGCGCTTTTGCCGAAAAATCCCGCAAATTCAACGCAGTCGTAGCCCATTTCTTTAACCTTTTTAAGGCACGCGTCCATATCTTTTTCCATTTCGTCGCGGATTGTGTAAAGCTGCAATCCAAGTTTAAATTTACTCATTATATATCACCTCAAAATTTATATTTCGGGAATTTCAATTTCAATTTCCTTGCCGAGCTTGCTCGATTTTGCTATGCCGTCGATAATAGCCTGGTTAATGATAATCTGGCTTGTGGGAACGGGCGCTTTTCCGCCTGTTTTAACGGCGTCGAGGAACGAACGGATTTTTTTGTAGAAGTTGCCCTCGCTCTTGTCGGGGATAATCGGGATTTCGATTTCAACACCCTCGCCGGCAACATTTTTGTAAATTTTCATCGGACCGCCGACAGAACCGTTCCAGCACTCGGTTGACGGAATACGCAAAGAGCCTTTTTTACCCATAATAATGGTATCGCCCGGTGTGTCAAGGTGCATTGCCCATGCAATTCTGAAGTCGAGAATTATACCGCCCTCAAGTCTGATAAATCCTGCGCCGAAGTCGTCAACGCCGAAAAGCGAAGCATATTCGGGGTGTGTTTCGTAATAATTCGGGTCTGTGCCGAAGAAATTCGAGGTGTAGCCCGTAACGGTGAGCGGTTTCGGATAGCCGATTGCGTTAAGCACCATATCGAGCGAATAACAGCCGATGTCGCCGAGAGCGCCGAGACCTGCGGTTTTGTCCTCAATAAACGTTGTGCCGAACGGTGTCGGGATACCTTTTCTGCGTCCGCCGCCCGTCTGTATGTAGTAGATTTCGCCGAGCTCGCCCGACTCAACAATCTTTTTAATCATCTGCATATTGGGGTCAAATCTCGGCTGGAAACCGATTGAAAGAACTTTTCCGCTCTTTTTCTCCGCTTTGCAGATTTCCACAGCCTCTTCAAGCGTTACGCACATAGGCTTTTCCAAAATAACGTTAACGCCGTGCTCAAGCGCGTAAATTGCGCACTCCGCGTGGGTTCTGTTGTAGGTGCATACGCTTACCGCGTCAAGCTCCTCATTATCGATAAGCTCTTTGTGGTTGTGGTAACAATGAACGTTTTCCACGCCGTTGTCTTTGAAAAATTTCTCCGCTTTGCCGTCAATGAGGTCAGCACCGCCGACAATTTCAACGTCGGGCATTTTTTTGAACTGCTGAATGTGCGCCTCCGCAATCCAGCCTGTGCCGATAATGCCAACTTTGAGTTTTTTAGATGTGTCAATATTGCTTTCTTCCTGGTTTTCCTTGAACATATTGAGAATGTCCTTATCTGCCATTGATTCCAGCTCCTTTTTAAAAATCGAGGCGCAAAAAACGCCTGTCTTTGCTATATTTTTCTTGCATATGATTATTTTTTATGTTACAATGATTATAGCAATAAAGAAAAGCATTTTATACAGAAATGTTGACTTGTTATTGAACAATATTGACTTTTTGGTGATTTTATGATAAGGAACGAAACAGTTAATTCAAACATTCCGAACACACCTGTGCATATCGGACTTTTCGGGGCGGCGGTTAAAACGGGGCGAAGGTTTTCGTTTCCGCACCTTCACGACGAAATTGAGCTTTTATACATTGCCGACGGCGTTTTGAGAGCGTGCAACGACGAGATAAGCGTCACCGCCGAGAAAGGCGAAATAATTTTCATCAACAGCCGTGTTGTGCACGAAACGTTTTCCGACAAGGACGGAACCTATTACTCGCTTATTCAGTTTGACATTTCGGAAATGCCTCAAAATCATCTTAAAAACGCAGGAAAATATCTGCACCGCTTTTTGAGCGCCGGAGAGTGCGCTATGTACGTTTTTAAAAACGGCGACCCGAAAACCGCCGAAATAAGAAGCTATATTGACGATATTATAAAGGAAAGCATCGAAAAAAAGCGCGCGTACGAAATGTATGTCAGTGCCGATATTTACAAAATTTCCGCACTTTTGAGCCGTTATAAAATCATTCTCGACGAAAATGTTTTTTTCGACAGCGACACAATCGAGCGCGTTCTGCCCGTTCTTAACTATATCGACACGCACTACCGCGAGGAGATTTCGCTGGACGATTTGAGCAAAACGGTGAATTTGAACCGATATTATTTCTGCCGTCTTTTTAAAAAGGCGACAAATTCGACGTTTACGGAATATTTAAACTTTGTGCGCGTGTGCAAGGCGGAAAAGCGCATTATTTCGGGCGCGGGGAACATTTCGGAAATTTCTATGGACGTCGGTTTTTCGTCCGTTTCGTATTTTAACAGAATTTTTAAAAAGTATAAAGGCTGTACTCCCTCGGCGTATAAAAAGGTTAAATATGCCGTGCAGTAGAGTATTGCATTAAAAAAGCACATCAAATGATGTGCTTTCAAACTGTCGAAAATCCCTGTTTTGCACTATGCAAAGCAGGGATTTTCGACAGCCTGAAAACGGTACGTTTTTGTACCGTTTTATTTTTATAAAATTTGTTTTTAGTTATAAGAACTGTCTTTTTTAGCGGTGTCGAGGTCGAGTTTACCGAGGTATTCTTCAACCGAAAGACCTACGAAATTACAGAAATCAACCATTTCCGCAACGGTGTTAACGTTAACGTTAATGCCGTTTTTCATTCTGTCGGCATAAGCGAGAATTTCTTTTTCGCCGTGTGTATAAATTCTTTCCGCGCCGTCCGCTTTGGGAGCATTGCGAAGTTCCTCAAGGAACGTTGAAAGATGTTCTTTAATAGCGTTTGCGTCGCCGAAAATTGCAGGGTCAATCGCCGCGAAACCGTGGCAGGTACCGCCTTTTCCGCCGATATGAGTATGATTTGACGTTATACCCATTGACAAAATCGAGCTGAAAATTTCGCAAAGCATACCGTAGCCGTAACCTTTGTGGCTTCCCGTCTGCTCTTTTTCACCGCCGAGAGGCATAATTCCTCCGCCGTTTTTGGCAACGATATTTTTAAGCACGTCCGCCGCGTCTGTTGAACCGTGGCCGTTTTTGTCGAGCGCCCAGCCCTCGGGGAGCGCCTTGCCGTTTTTGTTGTAAACTTCGAGTTTTCCGCGCGTAACAACCGTTGTGGACGCGTCAAAGAAGAACGGATACGGCTCTGCCGGCATACTCATTGCAATAGGATTGCTTCCGAGCATTGCCATACGGCAGAATGTGGGAACCATTATCGCCTCGGAGTTTGTAACCGCAAAACCGATAAGTCCTGCGTCGCAAGCCATTTTTGCATAATATCCTGCAATACCGAAATGGTTTGAATTTCTTACGTTAACAATGCCGATACCGCTTGTTTTTGCTTTTTCAATCGCCTTTTTCATAGCGAAAATACTGTTGAGCTGACCCATACCGTCGTGACCCTCGATAACCGCCGAAACGGGGGTTTCAAACACGATTTCGGGCTTTGCGTCAACCTTGATTAATCCTTTTTCTATGCCCTTGTGGTATCTTACCAATCTCTGCATACCGTGCGACTCAATTCCGTAAAGGTCGGAAAGAAGCAGAACGTCGGTGATTTCTTCGCTTTCAAGCTTTGAAAATCCAAGCTTTGCAAACGACGCCTCGCAGAATTTTTTGAGTGTTTCATAACTGAAATTTATTGTTTTTGCCACTTTTGTTTACCTTCTTTCTGTGCTGATACTGCATTTTATTCATTATATTGTTTATTTTATCACAATGTTTTTGTTTAGTCTACATATTTTTTTGAAAAATTTTGAAATTTTTTTCATTTTGTTTATTTTCAACAAACATTATACCGCCGATTTATGAAAAATATTTTTATTCAAGCTCGTCCAGCCACAATTTTGCCGCCGCGTCGCTCGGCATACGCCAGTCACCGCGCGGAGAAAGGCTTACCGAACCGATTTTTGGGCCGTCGGGCAGACACGAACGCTTGAACTGCTGTGCAAAAAAGCGTCGGTAGAACGTTTTGAGCCAATGAACAAGAATTTCGTCGTCATACGAAAACGCATATTTTGCAAGGCGCAAAACTTTTTTGGGCGGAAACGCAAAACGCACCGCATAATAAAGGTAAAAATCGTGCAGTTCGTACGGGCCGACAAGCTCTTCGGTTTTCTGCGCGATTTCGCCCTCTTTCGGAGGCAAAAGCTCGGGACTTACGGGAGTTGCCAGAATATCGTCCAGAATTTCGCCGATATTTTCGCCGTCAAACAGCTTTTTTGCGTGGCGCACAAGGTAACGCACCAGCGTTTTGGGCACGCCTGCGTTCACGCCGTACATCGACATATGGTCGCCATTGTAGGTCGCCCAGCCGAGCGCAAGTTCGGACAAATCGCCCGTTCCGACAACCAGCGCGCCCGTTTTGTTTGCGTAATCCATAAGCACCTGCTCGCGCTCGCGCGCCTGTGAATTTTCATACACAACGTCAAAATTGTTCGGGTCGTGGCCTATATCCTCAAAATGCTGATTTACCGCCTTTTTTATATCCACAGTTTTAAACGTCACGCCCATTGCCGTGCACAGTTTTTCCGCATTCGACTTTGTTCGGCTCGTCGTGCCGAAACACGGCATTGAAATTGCGGTGATTTCGGTTCTGCTCCTTTTCAAAATGTCGAACGCGCGCACCGCGGCGAGCAGTGCAAGGGTGGAGTCAAGACCGCCCGAAATGCCGATTACAACGCCTTTTGCGTGAGTGTGGACAATTCGTTTTTTAAGTCCCATTGCCTGCATTGTGAGAATGAGCGAACATCTTTCGTCAATTTTCAGCGCGTCGCCGGGAACGAACGGAGTCTGCGGAATTTCGCGCGTTAATTCGGTGACGGTTTTTTTCATATCAAAGGAAATTGTTTTGTAATCGGGCGAAACCTCGGTTTGATACGATCCGATTTTGCGTCTTTCGCCGTCTATGCGGTCAACGTCGATTTCGGTTTGAATCAAGCCGTTTTCAAAAAGCGTGTTTTCCTTTAAAACAACTCCGTTTTCCGCGATTATGTGATGCGATGCGAACACCGTGTCGGTGGTGGACTCGCCGTCGCCTGCCGAGCAGTAAACGTATCCGCACACAAGGCGCGCCGACTGCCCCGAAACAAGCGACCTTCTGTATTCGCACTTGCCGATTACCTCGTTGCTTGCCGACAGGTTGACGATTATATTCGCGCCGTTTTTCGCGTGGTTTACCGACGGGGGCGCGGCAACCCACAAATCCTCGCAGATTTCAACGGCGAAAGTGAAATTTTTCATATCCGCGCACGCAAAAATGAGGTTTGTGCCAAACGGAATTTCCTTGTCAAAAAGCGTTAACGCAGAGTTATTTTTCGGTGCGTGGCAAAAATGCCGTTTTTCGTAAAATTCGTTATAATTCGGTATGTTCGCCTTTGGCACGACACCCAAAATTTCGCCCTTATAAAGCACCGCCGCGCAGTTGTAAAGCCGTGAATTTTTGCTTATCGGAAGTCCGGCAACCGCGATAATATCGGCGCTTTTTGTGTTTTCGCAAATGTTTTTAAGCGCTTCTTTCGCGCCGTTTAAAAGTTCGGACTGCAAAAACAAATCCGAACAGGTGTAGCCCGTTATGCAAAGCTCGGGCAAAACAAGCAGCTGAACGCCGTTTTTTGCCTCGTTTTTTATTATTTCCGTGATTTTTTCCGCGTTTGTCACGCAGTCCGCAACCGTCACGTCAAACGACGCCGCCGCGGTTTTGATAAATCCGTCCTTCATAATTTTGTCCTCCGAAAATTTTCCTATTTTAAATTATATATTTGCTTTTTTAAAAAGTCAAGATAATATATGATATTATTCTCTTTTTCGGGTTAAAAATTTTGTTGATTTTGACAAAAATATGTGGTAAAATTATATATTGACATAAAAATTTTTTAAAGCGAGGTAAAAACTATGAAAATGTCGGCGTCCGAGGCGGTTTTAAACGTGATTGCGGAGAGCGGAACAGATGTTGTTTTCGGCTATCCGGGAAGTGCGGTTGCGCCCGTTTACGACGCCCTTTTTTCATTTGACAAAATAAAGCACGTTCTCACCCGAACCGAGCAGAGCGCGGCGCACGCGGCGTCGGGATACGCGAAAGAAAGCGGAAAAACGGGTGTGTGCATTGCAACGTCCGGTCCGGGCGCGACAAACCTTATAACCGGCATTGCAACGGCAATGAGCGACTCTGTGCCTATGGTTGCGATAACCGGTCAGGTCGATTCGTCGCTTCTCGGAAGCGACGCGTTTCAGGAGGCGGACATCACCGGCGCGGTCAATCCGTTCTGCAAGCATAATTACCTTATAAAGTCGGCGGACGAAATCGTAAAAACCCTGCGCGAGGCGTTTTTTATCGCGTCGACGGGCAGACCCGGTCCTGTTTTGGTGGATATTCCCGTCAATTTTTTATGCGAAGAAGCGGAATTTACAAAATACAAAAAGCCGTCAATCGAGAGCTACAAGCCCAACTACAAGGGCAACACGCTCCAGATAAAGCGCGCGGCGGAGTGTCTTAAAAAGGCAAAACGTCCGCTTTTATACATCGGCGGAGGGTGCTGTTCCGACTCGGCGAGCGCGGAGATAAATAAATTTATAAAAAGCACAAAAATCCCCGTTGTGTCAACGCTCAAGGCGGTTGGGGTCGTTCGTCACGACACGGGCGCACTCAACCTCGGAATGATTGGCACGCACGGCAGAAAATGCGCGAATTTTGCGCTTTCCGCGTGCGACACGCTTTTTATCGCCGGCGCGAGAATAGGCGACCGCTCGGTGGGACGCGTTAAAAATCTTAACGAAGAAGATATAACCGTTATTCACGTTGACATAGACCCTGCGGAGATAGGAAAAAATCTTCACGCGGACATTCCCGTTGTGGGCGATATTACAAACGTTATGTCGGCGGTTAACGACAAAAACATCACCCTTTCGCCCGAAAAAGACTGGCTTTTGCGCCTTGAGGACGAAGCGGAAAGAGAAAAGTTAAATCACGCGAAAAGCTTTTCGCACAAGAAAAATTTCGTCTGCCCCGAGTACGCAGTGAGCGTTTTGAACTCCGTTACCGGCGGCAGCTGCATTGTTTCGACCGAGGTGGGACAAAATCAGATTTGGACGGCAAGAAATATCAAAATAAACACGCCGAGGGATTTTATCACGTCGGGCGGACTGGGAACAATGGGTTTCGGCTTGCCGGCGGCAATCGGCGCGTCGTTTGCAAAAAGCGGAAAGACGGTTTTTGCACTGGAGGGCGACGGCAGTCTGATGATGTCGGCCGCCGAGCTTGCGACAATCGCGGAATACGATTTGAATATCAAAATTGTTTTGTTCAACAACAACGCGCTCGGAATGATAAGGGAGTATCAGAAGAACAATTTTAACGCGCGCTACAGCGAGGTTTTCCCGAAAAATCCCGATTTTATCACGCTTGCGAAAGCGTTCGGCATTGACGGCGAGCTCGTGCGGAACAACGACGGCGTAAAAGACGCATTTGAGCGCGCAATGAAGCATAACGGCGCGTATTTTGTGGAGCTGTGCGTGGATAAGGACGAGGATTCGGTTTTGTAAGGTGCGCCTTACAATCCCGACGGTTGTATCTGTTGTTTTGATTTGCCGTGTCATATCAAAAATATAAAAGAATAAATTTTAAAATCCTAAACGGAGTGTGATAAAAAATGCAGCAGCACATACTATCTGTTCTGGTATCGAACAAGGCAGGCGTACTCACAAAGGTGACGGCGCTGTTTTCACGGCGCGGATTTAACATCGACTCGCTCGCGGTGGGAACGACCGAAAACAAGGACATTTCGCGCATAACGATCATCGCGAACGGCGACGACTACACGCTTGAACAGCTTATAAAACAGCTCAACAAGCTGATTGACGTTATAAAGGTGAAAAACCTTACGTCCACCGAAACGGTATGCCGTGAGCTTGCGCTCATAAAAATAAGCGGTATAGGCAGTGACGAGCGCAAGGAAATTTTGCAGTTCTCCGAAATTTACCGCAGTAAAATCGTGGACGTTGCGCCCGACACGGTGACGGTGGAAATCACGGGAACGACCGACAAAATCGCGTCGTTTCTGGCTTTGGTCGAAAAAATGGGCAAAATCGAAATGGTGCGCACGGGTACGATTTCAATCGAGCGCGGAAGCAAAACTATAGAGGTATGATTTATGAAATTTGACATTTTAACGCTTTTCCCCGAGATGTTCACAAACATTTTAAACGAAAGCATTATCGGGCGCGCGGTGAAAAACAAAATTGTGGAGTTTTCCTTTACAAATATCCGTGATTTTTCGGGCAACAAGCACAACCGCGTGGACGACTATCCCTACGGGGGCGGTCAGGGTATGGTTATGATGCCCCAGTGCATTTACGGCGCGTACAATTCGGTTGCCGAAAAATACGAAAACAAGCCTCACACCGTTTATCTTTCGCCCAAAGGCGCGGTTTTCACGCAGGACAAGGCAAAAGAGCTTGCGAAAAAAAAGAATATTGTACTTTTATGCGGTCACTATGAAGGCGTCGACCAGCGCATTATCGATGAAATTGTGGACGAGGAAATTTCAATCGGCGACTATGTGTTAACCGGCGGAGAAATTCCCGCAATGGTGGTTATAGACGCGGTGTGCCGTATGCTTGACGGTGTACTTTCCTGCGAGGAGTCGTTCTCGGACGAGTCGCATTACAGCGGACTTTTGGAGTATCCGCAATACACGCGCCCTCCCGAATTTCTGGGTAAAAAAGTGCCCGAAATTCTGATTTCGGGCGACCACAAAAAAATTGAAAAATGGCGGTTTGAAAAGTCGCTTGAAGAAACAAAGCTGCGCCGTCCCGATATGTATGAAAAATTTATTGAAAAAATGTCTTGACATTTTTGTAAAAATGTATTACAATATGGTGTAAAGTTTTTTGCTTTACACCTATTTTTGCTTTGTCAGGATTGATTTTTTTGAAAAATTTGAATTTCGGATACCTTCTTGATTTTTACGGAAAGGTTCTCCCCGACCGCACCGCACAGATGCTTGATTTATATTATAACGAGGATTTGTCGCTTGCGGAAATAGCCGATAATTTCGGCATCACGCGCCAGGGTGTGCGCGACGCGATAAAACGCGGTGAGGACGAGCTTACAAAGCTTGAAGAAAATTTGAAGCTCACCGAAAAAATCGAAAGGCTAAATTTTGAAACAGAAAAACTTAAAAAAATCGCACAGGACAAAAATTATACCGATATTTTGGAAATTTCAAATAGATTGTCAGAAATTCTGTACCTCTGAAAGGGGTGGTATGCTTGGCATTTGAAAGCTTGGCGGACAGACTCGGTTCTGTTTTTAAAAAGCTTCGCGGAAAAGGAAAAATCTCCGAAGCCGACTTAAAAGAAGCTATGAAAGAGGTTAAACGCGCGCTCCTTGAGGCGGACGTTAACTTTAAAGTTGTTAAAGATTTCATAAACGGCGTATCAGAAAAGGCGCTCGGACAAAACGTTCTCGAAAGCCTCACGCCGGGACAGCAGGTTATAAAAATTGTAAATGACGAGCTTTGCGCTCTTATGGGAAAAGAAACCGCGAAACTTGATTTTTCGCGCAAAATCACCGTTATTATGATGGTGGGCTTGCAGGGCGCGGGAAAAACCACGTCCAGTGCGAAAATCGGCGGATTTTTGAAAAAACAGGGCAAGCGCCCCATTCTCGTTGCGGCAGACGTTTACCGTCCGGCGGCGAAAAAACAGCTTAAAGTTGTGGGCGAACAGTTAGGAGTTCCCGTTTTTTCCATTGACGAAAGCACCGACGCGGTGTTTATCGCGAAAAAGGCGCTGGAGCACGCGTCGCAAAATGCAAATGACGTTGTTATTATAGATACGGCAGGCAGACTTCATATTGACGAAGAGCTTATGGAGGAGCTTAAAAACATCAAATCCGCGGTTGAACCGTCCGAAATTCTTCTCACGGTTGACGCTATGACGGGTCAGGACGCGGTAAACGTTGCGCAAAGTTTTAATAAGCAGCTTGACATCACGGGTGTTGTTCTTACAAAGCTTGACGGCGACACGAGAGGCGGTGCGGCGCTTTCGGTAAAAGCCGTTACGGGAAAGCCGATAAAATTTGCCGGTATGGGCGAAAAGCTTACCGATTTGGAGCCTTTCCATCCCGACCGTATGGCATCGCGAATTTTGGGTATGGGCGACGTTTTGACGCTTATCGACAAGGCACAGCAGGCATTTGACGAAAGACAGGCGGCGGAACTCGAAAAGAAAATACGCGAGCAGTCGTTCGACCTTAACGATTATCTAAATCAGCTCGGTCAGATAAAGAAAATGGGTTCAATGCAGGACATTCTCTCAATGATGCCCGGCGTCAATTCAAAAGCGCTTTCTTCCGCGCAGATTGACGAGAAAAAAATGGGACATATTGAGGCGATAATTCAGGCTATGACGCCGGCAGAGCGCCAGAAACCCGAAATCATAAATTCGAGCCGAAAGCAGAGAATTGCAAACGGCAGCGGTACAACGGTTCAGGAGGTTAATCTCCTTTTGAAACAGTTTGTGCAGATGCAAAAGCTTATGAAACAATTTAGCAATCCGAAAAAGCTGAAACGCGGTTTCGGCGGATTCGGGCCTATGTTTAGGTAAATTGCGTTAAATATAAATTGTTAAAATTTTTACGGAGGTGAATTTAAAATGGCAGTTAAAATTCGTTTGAGAAGAATGGGCGCAAAGAAAGCTCCTTTCTACCGCGTTGTTGTTGCTGATTCGAGATATCCCAGAAACGGCAGATTTATCGAGGAAATCGGCACATACGACCCCAATACAGACCCCGGTACAATCAAAATCGACAGCGAAAAAGCAACAAAATGGATTGGCAACGGTGCTCAGCCCACAGACACAGTTAAAAGCTTGCTCAAAAAAAGCGGTATCATTAAATAATTTTGTGTCAAAATTGAGCAAATAAGTGATTTTTGCCGTAGTTTTTACGGCGGAATGGAGTTCACTATGGAAGAATTACTCGCATTTCTTGCAAAATCTCTCGTTGACCACCCCGAAGATGTTTCGGTTACAAAGGTTGACGGCGAAAACAGCGTTGTTTACGAACTTCGCGTAAACGACGACGATATGGGCAAGGTTATCGGCAAACAGGGCAGAATTGCCAAGTCGATAAGAACAATTATCAAAGCGGCGTCAAGCAAAGAGGACAAACGCGTTATTGTTGATATTGTTCAATAGTATTATTCTTAAAAAAGGAGAAAATGCGCCGTGGAACAGCTTTATCTTGAAATAGGAAAAATTGTGAATACAAGAGGTCTTAAAGGCGAGGTCAAGGTTGTTCCGTGGGCGGATTATCCCGAAATTTTTGAGGAAATAAATTTCGTTTACGGCAAGGACGAAAAAAGATACCTTATAGAAAACGTTAAATATCAAAAGGACAACGTTATTTTAAAGCTTGAGGGCGTTGACACAATAGAGTGCGCCGAAAAGCTCAAAAACAGCGTTTTGTACGTCAGGAAGGACACTATGCCCTCTCTTGACAGCGGCACGTTTTTTGTTGCCGACCTTATCGGTCTTGACGTTTTCGACGAAAATGAGGCGTTTTTGGGAAAAATAGCCGACGTTATAACCGCGGGCGGTGCAGATGTGTATATCATCAAAGACGAGGGCAAAAAAGACCTTCTTTTGCCTGCGCTCAAAAGCGTTGTAAACGAAATAGACCTTGACGGAAAAAAAGTCAGGGTGACCGTCCCCGAGGGACTTATGTAGAAAATTGTCTGCTTTGGCAGACTTTTTTTGTATACTTTTTCTGTTTTACACGCGAAAATTTGGGTATATAATATTTGATATGCGAACTTTGGCATATTTTTTAAAAATTATTTTTGGAGAAAGGAGTTTTAACGGTATGTCAGAACAAATTAAGCTTATTTCACAGAGGATTAAGGAATTGAGGGAGATTTCGGACATTTCCATTACCGAAATGGCAGAGCATCTCAAGCTATCGGGCGAAGATTACGCAAAATATGAGGAAGGTGTGTGCGATATTCCCGTAAGTATGCTTTACGAAATCGCGTCCTATTTTAAGGTTGATTTAACCGAGATTTTATCGGGAGAAGCTCCTAAACTTCGCGTTTTTCAGGTTGTTAAAAAAGGCAAAGGTCTTGAGGTTTTCCGCCGAGAGCAGTATAAATATCACAACCTTGCCTACAACTTTTCAAAAAAGCAAATCGAGCCGTTTACGGTTGAAGTTCCCGTTACGCCCGATGATGAGCCTCTTCACGAAAATTCGCACCCCGGTCAGGAATTTAACTATGTCCTTGAGGGCAAGCTCCTTATCCGTGTCAACGGCAAGGACAACATTTTAGAGGAAGGCGACTCTATTTATTTCAATTCCGTTTATATGCACGGTATGAAAGCATTGGACGGCAAAAAAGCCAAATTTTTGGCTATTATTTTGAACGATTAGTTTGAAATTTTACACTATTTTACTTTTTTGAGGAGTTGTTACCAATGAATTTATTGAATAGATTTTTAGACAGAACAGAATTTGACAGTTACGAAGATTTTTACGAAAATTACAATTTAAAATATAACGACGATTTTAATTTCGGCTTTGACGTTGTGGACGAATATGCGCGTATCTGCCCGGAAAAACAGGCACTTGTGTGGTGCGACGACGAGGGCAGAGAGAGAAAATTCAACTACGGCGAATTGTCGAAATATACAAACAAAACAGCAAATTATTTCAAAAGTCTGGGCATCAAAAAGGGCGATATGGTTATGCTCATTTTGAAACGCCACTATGAATTTTGGTTTTCTATAATCGCACTGCACAAACTCGGTGCGGTAACCATTCCGGCGACGCATCTTTTAACCAAAAAAGACGTTGTTTACCGATGCAACAGTGCAAAAATTAAAATGATTGTCTGCGCCGACGACGACGTTGTGACAAAACATATTGAGGACAGTTTGGCGGAGTCGCCCACGGTTAAAGCAATCGTGGTTGACCGCGGAGAAAAAGAGGGCTGGCACAGCTTTGAAAAAGGAGTTGAGGCTGCGTCCGACGTATTCGAGCGTCCGACTGGCGACGAAAAAACAAGCGTTAAAGACACTATGCTTTTGTATTTTACATCTGGCACAACGGGCGAGCCGAAGATGGTTTGCCACAACTTTGCTTATCCTCTCGGACACATTCCCACTGCGGCATACTGGCACAACGTTAAGGACGACGGACTCCATCTCACCGTCGCCGACACAGGCTGGGGAAAAGCGGTTTGGGGCAAGCTTTACGGTCAGATGATAGCCGGCACGGGCATATTTATTTATGATTACAGCAGTCGTTTTGAGCCGTCTGATTTGCTCAAAATGGTTGAAAAATATCAGATAACAACTTTCTGCGCTCCCCCGACAATCTACAGATTTTTCATCAAAGCAGACTTGACGAAATTCAACTTGTCGTCCCTCACCCACTGCACCACCGCCGGCGAGGCGCTCAACCCCGAGGTTTACAAAAAATTCCTCGAGGCTACGGGATTGAAACTTTACGAGGGATTCGGTCAGACGGAATCGTGTCTTTCGCTTGCTACTTATAAATGGGAAACTCCGCACACAGGCTCAATGGGCAAGCCGTCGCCTTATTATAAGGCATATCTCCTTAACGACGAGGGCGAGGTTTGCGACCCCGGTCAGACGGGTGAAATCGTGTTCGATATGTCGGACGGCGCACCGATTGGCGTATTTTCGGGTTATCTTTATGACGAGGAAAAAACAAAAGAAGTTCTCGACGGCAAATACTATCACACAGGCGACCTTGCGTGGTGCGACGAGGACGGTTTTTATTGGTATGTCGGACGTGTTGACGACGTTATCAAAAGCTCGGGCTACCGCATAGGACCTTTCGAGGTTGAGTCGGCACTTATGGAGCACCCCGCAGTTTTTGAAACTGCAATCACCGCTGTTCCCGACGAAATCCGCGGTCAGGTTGTTAAGGCTACAATCGTTCTGGCAAAGGGTTACACCCCATCGGACGAACTTGTGAAAGAACTGCAAAATCACGTTAAACGCACCACCGCGCCTTATAAATATCCGAGAATAATCGAATTTGCGGACGAACTTCCGAAAACAATCAGCGGTAAAATCAGACGTGTTGAACTCCGCGAGAAAGACAACAAAAAGAAATAAAAATTTCAATTAAAGAATAAAAATTTTAATAAAAAAGGATACGAACTGTCATTCCGACAATTCGTATCCTCTTTTTTGTACCATTTTGTGTTCAAATTTAATGTTCAAAAATGCAATAGCCGCGAAAACGAACAACATTCCCAGCGCGGATACAAAACCTACGCTTTGTTTCAGCACCAAAACGCCCAAAACCGTTGCAACAACGGGTTCTACACAGCAAATTATTATCGCTTTTGACGCCTCAATTTTTTCAAGTCCCTTTGTGTAGAGCATATACGGAAGCGCCGTGTTTATGACGGCGAACGACAAAAACAGCGCCGTATTAACACCGCTTTCCGCCGTTATTCTCACCGCATCAATCGGGTTGCACATAAACAGCGAACCTATTGTTGAAAACAAAAAAGCATAAAATGTGGACGTATATGTGGAATATTTTTTCACCGCGTATGTGCCGAAAATGCTGTAAAGACTGTATCCGAACCCCGTCGCAAGACCTGCCAAAAGTCCGAGCGGAGTCATTGACACGTTTCCGCCCGACACCAAAACGCACCCTATTATAGTGAGAAAAAGAGAGATATTTTTTTGCAGTGTTATTTTTTCTTTAAACAGCACCGCCGACAAAATCATTACGAAAATCGGCGCGGTATACATCAAAATGCACGCCATTGACAGTGAATTATTGAGCTTTATAGCGTTGAAATAGAAAAAATTGAACATACAAAAACTCAAAAATCCCATTCCGACGAAAATCCACACGTCTTTAATGTCAATTTTGAACAGTTTTCGGTCTTTTATAAGGAGAAAAATTCCCATAAACACCGTTGTCAGAGACGAGCGCAGAAAAATTATCTGCATATTTGTATATCCGCGGTCACTCAAAAAACTGCTGTATAAACCTATCATTCCCCACAACGCCGCCGCGGCGGCAATCATTAAAAAGTTAATTTTTTTATTCATTTTTCACCCAATCCCAAAAATATGCCCCTGCAAAAGCAGAGGCATATTTTTTATTAAAATTGTGTCTTATTTTATCACGTCGCAGCCCATATACGGTCTTAAAACTTCGGGAACCGTCACACTGCCGTCAGCATTCTGGTAATTTTCCAAAATTGCCGCAACCGTTCTGCCGATTGCAACACCGCTACCGTTGAGCGTGTGCACATACTGCGCTTTTTCGCCCTGCGCGTTTTTAAATTTGATGTTTGCACGGCGTGCCTGGAAGTCCTCGAAGTTGGAGCACGACGAAATTTCAACGTATCTGCCGTAACTGGGCATCCAAACCTCAATATCGTATTTTTTCGCCGCGGTAAAGCCCAAATCTCCGACACAAATTTTAACAACTCTGTACGGAAGTTTCAAAAGCTGAAGCACTTTTTCCGCGTCGCGAGTGAGTTTTTCAAGCTCATCATACGAATTTTCGGGTTTTGCAAACTTAACAAGCTCAACTTTGTTGAACTGATGCTGTCTGATAAGTCCGCGCGTGTCCTTGCCTGCCGAGCCTGCCTCTGCTCTGAAACAAGCCGAGTACGCAACGTGCTTAATCGGAAGTTTGTTTCCGTCCAAAATCTGGTCGCGGTACATATTCGTAACCGGCACCTCCGCGGTCGGAATGAGGAAATAGTCGGTGTTCATAACTTTGAATGCGTCCTCCTCAAATTTCGGGAGCTGACCTGTGCCTATCATACTTCTTCTGTGCACCATATACGGCGGAAAAACCTCCATATAACCGTTCTGTTCGGTGTGCGTATTGAGATAAAAGTTGATTATCGACCTTTCAAGACGCGCACCTTTGTCCTTATAGAAAGTAAATCTTGTGCCCGTAACCTTGCCGGCGGTCGGAGCGTCGAGAATGTCGAGGTCCGCGCCGATGTCCCAGTGCGCTTTAGGTTCAAAATCAAACTTTGTCGGCTCCATAAACTTTCTTACTTCAACGTTGTCCTCGTCGGTTTCGCCGTCGGGAACGTCATCAGCCGGAATATTCGGGATTGTGAGCATAACTTTGTTAATCTGCTCGTCAAGATTTCTGATTTTTTCGTCGTATTCTTTAATTTCAGCCGACAGTTTTTTCATATCTTCAAAAAGTGCGCTGACGTCCTTACCCTCTTTTTTGAGCACGGGAATTTTTTTGCTTTCCTCGTTCTGCGCATTTTTCTTCTTTTCAACTTCAAACAAAGCCTCGCGTCTTTCGTTGTCGAGCGCTAAAAGTGCGTCGATGTCCACAACCTCTTTACGGCGCGCAAGAGCCTTTTTAACTCGCTCGGTTTCTGTTCTGATTACCTTAATGTCCAGCATTTTTACTACCCCTTTTTATTCGTTAATTTTATCAATAATGTATTTTTGCAAATCTCCCGTTTTCGCGGTGTCAATGTCTTTCACAGTGTTTTTTGCGTTTTTCTTATTTCCCTTTGCAAATTCGTCAAACGCTTTTTTCACGGTTTCGTTGACAGTTGCAATTTCTTCGGTGTTGTCGTTTTTCTCAATTTCATAATATTTTTCGTTTTTTGCTTTTTCGTCCGCAAGCTCGGCATTTAATTCGTCAAGCTTTTGTTTCAAATCTTCATTCTCTTTTGTAAGACTTTCAATATTCGCTTTGTAACCGCTCATATTTTTGTTTATCGCTTCATTTTCTTTTGAAATGTTGTTTTGCGTGAGATAAGCAAAAATTATAAGTATCAGCGCAAACGAAAAAAGTATTGCCGTGTAAATCCATAAAAATTTAACTTTACCGTTCATAACTATCTCCTGAAATGTTCCTCGGGGAACAATTTTTATATTTTTTGAAGTGTATATCCTTATTACCTCAAAATTTGAGTTTTAACGTATTTTCATTCAAAATAGTAAAATCATATTACCCTATTTATAAAAATTCATTACAATTTAATTTGAAAAGTCGTTTTTTCAGCCGATATTCAAAATTCTGCAAATTCTTTCCAAATCTGCACTGCCGTAATACTCAATTTCTATTTTTCCTTTTTTCTTGCCGTTTATAACTTTAACCTTTGTGCCGAGCGAATTTTCCATTTTCTTTTCAAAGTCCATAAGCGCAAGTGTTAAATTCAAATCTTCTTTAACTTCTTTTTTCTTTTTTTCAATAATTTTTCCGTTCGGATTTTCTTTTATCAGCTTTTCAAGTTCGCGTCTTGTGAGGTTTTCTTTCACGCAAATTTCCGCGTAGTTGTCCTGTAAATCTTTATCGGTTATTGAAAGAAGAATTTTTGCGTGCGCGGCGCTCAATTTGTTCTTTTCAAGATATCCACATATCTTTGTGGATAAGTTTAAAAGTCTTAACGAGTTTGCAACCGTGGAGCGCGACTTGCTCACCTTTTGCGAAATCTGTTCCTGTGTGAGTTCAAAATCCTCCATAAGCTGTTTATAACCGCGAGCCTCTTCAATCGGGTTCAAATCCTCCCTCTGAAGATTTTCGATAAGCGCAATTTCCTGCACCTGTTGATTTGTAAAATCCTTTATTATTGCCGGAATTGTCTTTTTGCCCGCCTTTTTCGACGCTCTCCAGCGTCTTTCGCCGGCAATTATTTTGTAAAATCCGTTGGACTGTTTTTTTACCAAAATCGGCGAAATAACACCGTGTTCGCGTATTGACGCCGCCAAATCTTCAAGTTTTTCGTCGTCAAAATTGGTTCTCGGCTGATTTTTGTTCGGTTCAACTTCTATAATTTTCAGTTCAACGACCGTCGGGTTTTCCTGTGCAACGCCCGTGTCCGATATAAGCGCGCCCAAACCCTTTCCCATTGCCATTTTATTTCACTCCTTCGTTTCTTTCAATAACTTCGTTCGCAAGTTTTGTATAGCTTTCCGCACCTTTCGAGTTCTCGTCATACACCGTGATGGGCTGACCGTAGCTCGGCGCCTCCGAAAGGCGCACATTACGCGGTATAACCGACGCATAAACCTTTTTGGGATAGTATTTTTTAACCTCGTCCGCAACCTGAATTGACAAATTTGTGCGCGCGTCAAACATTGTGAGAAGCACTCCTTCAATGTCGAGCGATGGATTTAATCCTTTTTTCACAAGACGGATTGTCTTTATAAGCTGGCTTAATCCCTCAAGTGCGTAATATTCGCACTGAATGGGAATTAAAATCGTATCGGCGCACACAAACGCGTTGAGCGTGAGAAGTCCGAGCGACGGCGGACAGTCTATAATAATATAATCGTAGTCGTCTTTTACCTTTGAAAGTGCAATTTTAAGGCAATTTTCGCGGTTTTCCACACCCACAAGTTCAATTTCCGCACCTGCAAGGTCAACGTTAGACGGGCATACCGACAAATTTTCAAATTCCGTAACGACGGTCGCCTGTTCCATTGCTGTGCTGTTTACCAAAACGTCGTAAACCGAGGTAATATCTTCATTTCTGTCAACACCCACACCGCTTGTCGCGTTTCCCTGAGGGTCTAAATCTATCAAAAGCACTCTTTTTCCACACTCACCGAGCGCGGCGCTCAAATTTATTGAAGTTGTTGTCTTTCCTACACCGCCTTTTTGATTTGCGACGGCTATACATTTACCCATTGTTTCACCTTCTTATCTTCATATAAACATCTTTTAACAGTATATCACACTTTCATATAAAAGTGCAATAGCTAATTGACAAATAAAGCAAATTTTGTGAAACATTTTTTATTGTTCCCCGGGGAACAATAAATTTTCAAAGAATATTTTTCAGTAAATCTTTTTATAAAATGTTCCTCGGGGAACATTTTAATAATTTTCTCTTTTTCTCAATTTTCTGAGTTCATATCTCTTTTTGCCTGCCTCATATTCTTCCCTGTCCTCGTCGTTATCAATTATAAGCTCGGGTACTTTGACGGGATTTTTATTTTCATCAAGCGCTACCATAACAAAATATGCCCTGTTTATCTCTTTTTTCTCGCCGTCAAGTCTTTCCACAAAAGTATCCACACGCACCTCCATAGATGTGTTGCCGACATAAGTTACTCTGCCCTCAAGCACGAGCGAGTCGTTTATATTTGCGCCCGACTTAAAATTAAGGTTGTCCACAGACGCGGTTACAACGTTACAGCCCGAATGTCTGCGCGCGGTGACCGCCGCCACGACGTCAATCCACTGCATAAGAACACCGCCGAAAAGCCGCCTTTGTCCGTTTATATGCTGAGGCATTATAATTTCAACGTGATGCGTTATCGAGTCCGATACTCTTTTTTTCATAAAAATCTCCTTAATAATTGAGCATAAGATTATTATAAAATCTTATGCTCATATTTTTTTATTCTTCAGTTGTTATTTCCTGCGGATTTTCTTCTGTTTCAGCGTCGTTAATTTCGTCGTTTTCTTCCTCTTTGTCGGTTGTCGTGATTGAAACAACTTTAACGTCATCTGCAAGACGCATAACTCTTACACCCTGGGTTGTTCTGCCGAATTTACTGATTTCGTCAACCGCAGTTCTTATGATTACTCCGTCCGATGTTATAATCATAACGTCGTTGTCGTCGTTAACAATGCCAAGACCTGCAACGTCACCCGTTTTTTCGGTGATTTTGTAGCCGAACAAGCCTTTTCCGCCGCGGTTCTGTATTTTAAATTCTTCCAAATCGGTCTTTTTGCCGTAGCCGTTCTCGGTGATGGTGAGAATATCAGCACCCTCTTTGCAACAGCCTGCGCCGACAACAAAATCGTCGTCATTGAGCGTAATTGCCTTAACACCGCTCGCGCCTCTGCCCATAGGACGAACATCGCTTTCTTTAAACCTTATGCAAATACCCTTTTTGGTGCCGACAATAATGTTGTTGTCGCCGTCCGTGAGTTCAACGTGGATAAGTTCGTCATCCTCGCGAAGTCCGATTGCAATGAGTCCGCCCTTGCGGATTGTGTCGTAATCGGTCAAATCCGTCTTTTTGATAACACCGCGCTTTGTGAGCATTGTGAGATATTTATTCTCTTCAAACTCTTTAATCGGGATAACCGCGGTTATTTTCTCGTCTTTTTCAATAGGCAGAAGATTTACAATAGCACTGCCCTTTGCCTGACGTCCCGCCTCGGGGATTTGGTACGTTTTAAGCTTATACATTCTTCCCTTGTTAGTGAAGAAAAGAATGTAATTGTGCGACGACGTAACGAAAATGTTTTCAACAAAATCTTCATCCCTCGTGCTGAGTCCCGAAATTCCGCGTCCTCCGCGGTGCTGTGATTTGTAAGTGCTGGACGGAAGCCTTTTAACATAGCCGAAATGCGTCATTGTAACAACACATTCTTCAACCGGAATAAGGTCTTCGTCCTCAATATCCACAATCCCGTTTTCAATAGATGTCAAACGCTCGTCGCCGTATTTGTCGCGTATTTCGGTAAGTTCTTTCTTAATCTGCTCCAAAAGTTTGTGCTCGTCGGCAAGAAGTCCTTTATATTCTTCAACTTTTGCGCTTAAATCGTTATATTCATTCTCAATTTTTTCGCTGTTCAAACGCTGTAACTGCGAGAGTTTCATATCAAGAACGCTCTGCGCCTGAATATCCGAAAAACCGAACCTTGCCATAAGTCTTTCTTTCGCGTCGTCATACGAATTTCTGATAATCTCGATAACTTCGTCGATGTTTGCAATGGCAATTTTTAAGCCTTCCAAGATGTGCATTCTTGCAAGCGCTTTGTCAAGATCATATTTCGTTCTGCGGCGTACAATGTCCTCCTGGAACGAAATAAAGTTCGCCAAAATATCTTTCAAACCGAGAATTTTCGGTTTTCCGTCGCATATTGCAAGCATATTTATCGAAAAACTGTCTTGCAAACGCGTAAATTTAAACAGTTTATTTAGCACAACCTGTGCGTTAACGTCGCGTTTGAGCGAAATTTCAAGCCTTATACCCACACGGTCGGACGAATGATCGTCAATGTCGTGCAAGCCTTCAATTTTTTTATCTTTAACAAGCGCGGCAATAGACTCAACCAGCATTTTTTTGTTAACCTGATAAGGTAACTCTGTAACAATGATTGATGAAGTGCCGTCCCTGTTTTCTACAATTTCTGTTTTTGCGCGGACTATAACCTTGCCTTTACCCGTCGCGTATGCACTTCTGATACCGCTTCTTCCCATAATGAGCGCTTTTGTCGGAAAATCGGGCCCTTTTATGTATTCCATAAGGTCCTCAACCGAAATGAGCGGATCCTCAATCTGTGCGATAACGCCGTTTAACACCTCTGTGAGGTTGTGAGGCGGAATATTTGTCGCCATACCAACCGCGATACCCGAACTTCCGTTCACCAAAAGCGTCGGTATTCTTGTGGGAAGTACGGACGGCTCTTTTCTTTTTTCGTCGAAATTGGGAACAAAATCAACTGTATTTTTGTCAATATTTTCCAAAAGAGCATTGGCAATTTTGCTCATTCTCGCCTCGGTATAACGGTATGCAGCCGGAGGGTCACCGTCCACCGAACCGAAGTTTCCGTGACCGTCAATAAGCGGATAACGCAAGGAGAAATCCTGCGCCATTCTTACCAAAGCGTCATATGCCGACGCGTCGCCGTGAGGGTGATACCTACCGATTACGTTACCGACGGTTGTAGCCGACTTAAAAAACGGCTTGTCGTTTGTGAGATGTTCCTCGTACATAGCGTACAAAATACGTCTGTGAACGGGTTTCAAACCGTCGCGTACATCGGGGAGCGCACGGCTTACGATAACGCTCATCGCGTAGTCTATAAACGCGTCGCGCATACGCTGTTCGATGTCAACATCTACAATAGTCTGCGAGTCAAGATACTCTTCAAAATGCGTATCTTCGTATTTTTTATTTTTAGCCATATATATCCTCCAAATTTATTGGAATTTTCTGTAATAAATGTAAGTAAAAACTATATATCCAAATTTGTAACGTACTGTGCGTTTTCTTCAATGAATTGTCTGCGCGGTTCAACCTCGTCACCCATCAGTACGGTAAATATGCTCGACGCTTTTTCCGCGTCCTCCATAGTAACTTTCAAAAGAATTCTGTTTTTCGGGTCCATAGTGGTTTCCCAAAGCTCCACGGGGTCCATCTCACCAAGACCTTTGAAACGGCTGATTTCAACCTTTGCGTTAGCGTCGCCGTCTTTTAATTCCTCGCTTATTTTATCTCTTTCCTCGTCGCTGAACGCAACTTTCTCTTTTTTACCTCTTATGAGTTTGTAAAGAGGTGGTTTTGCAAGATAAATGTGTCCCTGCTCAATAAGCGGTTTCATAAAGCGGAAGAAGAACGTTAAAAGAAGCGTCTGAATGTGCGCTCCGTCGACGTCGGCATCCGCCATTATAATAACTTTGTCGTATCGTAATTTTTCAGCGTTAAATTCGTCCGCAATGCCTGTGCCGAGCGCCTGAATTACGGGTGTGAGCTTGTCGTTGCCGTAAACCTTGTCGGGGCGAACCTTTTCAACGTTGAGCATTTTTCCCCAAAGCGGAAGAATTGCCTGATATTTGCTGTCGCGTCCGTTTTTCGCCGAACCGCCCGCCGAATCACCCTCGACGATATAAATTTCGGTTTTCGTCGGGTCTTTCACAATGCAGTCGGTAAGCTTACCGGGGAGTGTGCTTGTTCCGAGCGGAGATTTTCTTGTCGCCTCGCGTGCTTTTCTCGCCGCCTCGCGCGCCCTTGACGCTGTGAGCGCTTTGTCGAGAATTGCCCTTGTAACCGACGGATTTTCCTCCAAAAAGTTTGTCAAATGCTCGCCTATCGCGTATTCAACAACACTTCTGACCTCGCTGTTGCCGAGTTTTGTTTTGGTCTGACCTTCAAACTGCGCCTCCAGAACTTTAACGCTGATAACACAGGTAAGACCCTCTCTTATATCCTCGCCCGACAAATTTTTGTCGTTTTCTTTTAAGAAATTAAGCTTTCGCGCAAAGTCGTTGAAAACCTTTGTAAGCGCCGATTTAAATCCTGTTTCGTGCGTTCCGCCCTCGGTTGTGTGAATGTCGTTTGCAAAGCTAACGAGATTTTCGGTGTAAGCGCTCGTGTACTGCATTGCAATCTCAACTTCGGTGTCGTCCTTTTTTGCCTCAACATAAATAATTTCGTCGTGTATCGGCGTTTTTTCCCTGTTGAGCCACTCAACAAACGATTTTATACCGCCCTCATACTGCAAAACGTCCTGTCTGTCACTGCCTCGCTTGTCTTTGAGGATAATTTTAATACCCTTGTTAAGAAAAGCCTGTTCGCGCAGTCTTGAAAGAAGTATGTCATAATCGTAAATCAAATCTTCAAAAATTTCGTAGTCGGGCTTAAACGTGATTTTGGTTCCCGTTTTGGTTGTATCGCCGACTTCTTTAAGCTTGCAGGTGCTTTTTCCGCGCTCGTAACGCTGATAAAAAACGTGCTCGCCGTTGTAAATTTCAACCTCGAGATACTCCGAAAGAGCATTAACAACCGACGCACCCACACCGTGCAGACCGCCCGACACCTTGTATCCTCCGCCGCCGAATTTACCGCCGGCGTGCAGAACGGTGAAAACAACTTCAACCGCCGGAATACCCATTTTCGGGTGAATACCCGTAGGAATACCTCGTCCGTTGTCGGTTACGGTGATGGAATTATCCTCGTTTATTTCAACCAAAATCTCGTCGCAGTAGCCTGCCAGCGCCTCGTCAATACTGTTGTCCACAATTTCGTAAACGAGGTGATGCAAACCGCGCGAGGACGTTGAACCGATATACATACCCGGTCTTTTTCTCACCGCTTCAAGGCCCTCAAGCACTTGAATTTGATTTTCGTCGTAATTGCTCTGTACTTTTTCGTTACTCATATTTTATTTCCTTTCCGCCCGAAAAAAATTTTTTTCAGACATCAAACAAATTGCTGTGATTTGCCCTTTTTAAAAGGGTTTGCGTTGCTATGGGAGATATATAAACAAAGGTTTCGCTGTTTTTATTATACCTCACCAAAACGTATGATTTCGGAAGATTTTCAACATCAACGTTTATAACTCTGCCCATCATTTCTTCATTTTTCAAAAATTCTTTGGTTGTGCGCGAAAGCGACGACGATTCCATATCCATAATAGCTATAATATCGTCTTTTTTCACCACAACGTCTGCACCCAGATGAAGATACACATTTTTTCCCCTTTCAGGCACTGTTTAATTAACAGCTTTGCCGTTTTTTATGTGTATAAAATTGGCGTTTTTAACGTTTTCCTTTTCGGTGCAGGTCATAAATGTCTGCTTATCCTTTATTTTTTCAAAAAGAAAACCGCGCCTTTTTACGTCAATTTCACTTGTAATATCGTCAAACAAAAGAACGGGATATTCTCCGCAGATTTCTCCCGTAACCTCACATTCCGAAAGTTTAAGCGACAAAACCGATGTTCTTATTTGCCCCTGTGAGCCGTAATGTTTCAAATCCTTGCCGTTTATAAAAAGAGAAAAATCGTCGCGGTGAGGTCCGACAAGGCAAAATCCCGCGTCAATCTCTTTTTTCGTATGCTCGTTTATATATTGAAGCACCTTTTCCCTGTCGTTAAAATTTTCTTTAACCGACGGATTGTAAAAAATATTGAGATTTTCTCTTCCGCCCGAAATTTCACTTTGAAATTCCTTTAAATAAGGATAAATTTTGTCTATTATAAACGCGCGGTATTTAAAAATAAGATGCGCAAATTCCGCAAGTTTTTCATTCCACACATAAATCAAATTTTCATCGGCGTTAAACGATTTCAAAAGAGTGTTTTTCTGCTTTAAAACCTTGTAATAATTAAGAAGAAGCTTAAAATAAACAGGATAAAGCGACGATATAAAAACGTCTAAAAAATGCCTTCTTTCACTCGGTGCGCCTTTAATGAGATTAAGACAGTCGGGAGTGAACAAAACCGCCTTTACAAAGCCTACAAGCTCGCTTAATTTTTTTATGTTTACACCGTTTAATGTGATAATTTTTTCATCTTTAAGCAAAATTTCCGCAAAATTTAAGGAACCGAATTTTTCAAATTCTATCTTAATTTTTGCCGTATCTTCGCCGAATAAAACAACTTCCTTGTCTTTTACGTTTTTAAACGACCTGCCGGTGCAGAAATAATAAAAAGCCTCGATAATATTTGTTTTTCCCTGCCCGTTTTCGCCGTAGATAAGGTTAAAATTGTCGGAAAATGTCAAAAATTCGTCCTTGTAATTTCTGAAATTGTGAAGGTTTAAAGAATTTATTTTCAAATATTTTCACCATCAACCTTTAACGATATTTTCTGCCCGTCGTATGAAATTAAAACCTCGTCGCCGGGATAAATTTTCTTTCCGCGCCTTGTTTCGGTTTCGCCGTTTAAAGTAACATATCCCTCTTGTATAAGAATTTTCGCATCCGCGCCTTCTTCAACAACGTCGGCAAATTTTAAAAGCTGCTGGAGCTGAATAAAAGGTGTTTTTATTTTTATAATTTCCATATTTTTCACCTATCTTTTAAATTCGCGCGGAAGAACCATATAGAAAAACTCGTCGCCCTCGGTCGGACGTATAACGAGAGGAGAACGCTCGGTGTTAAATTCCATAATAATATTATCGTTTGACGACGCTTTGAGTGCGTCCAGGAAAAATTTACTTCCCAAACCTATGCAAAGTGTGTCGGAAGTCTGCTCGATTTCTATTTCTTCGTGGAAATTTCCTTTTTTCGATACGCAGTCAACGCACATAACACCGCCGTCAATATCCAAAATTATCGGCAGACGCGAATCATCGTAGTTTATAATTATCGACGCGCGTTCAACCGTCTGTGTGATAAGGCGTCTGTCCATTTTTATGGAAAATTTCTTTTCTTTCGGAATAAACTGCTCGTAATTTATGTATTCACCGCCCATAAGAGATGAAACTATCACCGTATTTTCAAATTTAAACACAACGCTGTTGTTTGAGAGAGAAACTTCAACTTCCGTTTCATCATCGCGGAGTATTTTCAAAACTTCGTTTAATATTCTTCCCTTAACAATAAAAGAAAATTCTTCCTCCTGCTCTTTTATCGGCATTTTTCGGATAGCCATACGGTAGCCGTCTATTGAAACAAGCTTAAGTTCGTTTTTTCCTACCTCAAATTTAACACCGGTAAGAATGGGACGCGATTCGTCCTGTGCCGCGGCAAATGCAGTATCGCGCACAATATCTTTAAATTCCTTAGACTCAAATGTGAGAACATAAGAAGAATAAACGTCAGGGAATTTAGGAAATTCTTCCGCGCTGATACCGGCAATGTTAAATTTGTTTTTAGATGTATAAATTGTAGCCTCGTTTTTATCGTTTATTTCAATGTTTATAGGTCCGTCATCCGATTTTCTTATAATGTCCGAAAACATTCGTGCGTCAAGCACCGTTTCGCCCGGTTCGGTAACGTTTGCCTCTATTGTGCATTTTATTGATATTTCAAGATTTGTTGCATAAAGCGTAAGTCCCTCTTTTGCCTCAAGCTTTATGCCTCTTAAAATTTCTATATTGTTTGCCGAGTTGGTTGCTTTTGAAACATTGTTAAGAGCGTCTGCCAATTCTTCTTTTAAACAGTAAAATTTCATAATTTTAAGCTCCTTAAAGTAATATATAATATATTAGTTATTTATAATAGAATAGTAAATATAATATTTATTATTAAAAAGTATAAGTATTATTAGGCGGTGTGTATATTGTGGAAAATACCGTTTTTCCGCTTTACAAAGGCAAATACGGCTTGTTGATAACATTGTGGATAACGTGTATTTGTTTTCCACAGTCACAACAGACATATATTTACATAATTTTCCAATATTTTTATCCACCTGTGGATAACTAATAATTATCAACTTTCTGTGGATAAATACCCTGCCCGATTGTGGATATGTTGAAAAAGTTATTAAACACGGTTGTGGATAACTTTTTTGCTTTTTATCTGTTTCTTATATTTTTGATAATGTCGTTCACCAAATTTTTAACGCTCGAATCGGAATTCATAGAGTCCTCAACGTTCTTAATTCCGTGAATAACGGTCGAATGGTCGCGTCCGCCAAGCTCCTGACCTATTTTCGGCGTGGACATTTCGGTAAGTTCGCGCATTATATACATTGCAATTTGACGCGCAAAAGCGACATCTCTGCTCCTTTTTGAGCCGACGAGCGAATTTTCCTTTAAATTAAAGTGCTTTTCAACAAGCGTTATAATGGTTGACGGCGTGATAATTCCGGCATTGACCACATTAAAGTCCGCAAGCGCGGTTTCCACAATTTCAAGAGTAACGGGACGTTTTGAAAATCCGGTTAACGCGGTGATTTTTTTAATCGTTCCCTCAAGTTCACGCACGTTTGAATTTATGTTTGACGCGATATATGTGATAAGTTCGTAATCAATATCAAGATGAAACTGTTCCGCCTTTTGCTTTAAAATGGCCGCGCGCGTTTCAAAATCGGGAGGCTGAATGTCAACCAAAAGACCGCTTTCAAAACGTGTGCGAAGTCTTTCTTCAAGCGTGTGAAGTTCTTTCGGCGGACGGTCGCTCGATATAATAATCTGCTTGTTTGCAAGAAAAAGAGAGTTGAAAGTGTGGAAAAATTCCTCCTCACTGCTGGTTTTTCCTGCGATAAACTGAATATCGTCCACAATAAGCACGTCTATTGTGCGGTATTTACTGCGAAATTCCTCGTTTCGCTGTTCTCTTATGGAGTTTATAAGCTCATTTACAAACTGCTCCGACGAAACGTACATAACCTTTTTTTCGGGATAAGTTTCCAAAACGCGGTTTCCGATAGCGTTCATAAGATGAGTTTTGCCCAGCCCCGAACCGCCGTATATGAAAAACGGGTTGTATAAAATGGAGGGAGCCTCCGCAACAGCAAGCGCTGCCGCCTGAGCAAACTGGTTTGACTGACCTATTATGTAATTTTCAAACGTATACTGCGGATTTAAAGGGTATCCGCCCATATCTTTTTTATCTTCCCTGTCAAAATCGGGAAGAATAAGAGGTTTTAAGTCCTTGTCGCCGTCAACGATAACGTCAATCTGATAGTCTTTGCCGGTTATAAAGAAAATTGAATTTTTTATAAGCTCCATATAACGCTCGCAAATCATAGTTTTGTTTATCGGCGTCGGCACTTTAAGCGATATAGAATCCTCCGTCATTGTGAGCGGAGTTATTGATTTTATCCAGGTTTTATATGAAATTTGCTGGTCGGCAAAATCCTCTTGCATTAGGGTGAGAGCCTCCTGCCAGATACCTTCAAGTCGTTCCATTTCTATCTCCTTTAACGTAAAAAACAGTAAAAATTAAAAATAACACAAAAGTATATAAAAAATTTTAATAAGCACAAATATACATCAGATATTATAACACAAAATAATATTTTTTTCAAGGAATTTTGTAAAAAAATATTGACAAATTGTATTATTATAAAGTATAGTAGTAATGTTAGAGATAAAAATAAGATTTTTAGCCCTCTTAGTTAAATGGATATAACAAACCCCTCCTAAGGGTTAGTTGTGAGTTCAATTCTCGCAGAGGGTGCCAAACAGGAATGAATTTTTAATTTATTCCTGTTTTTGTTATATTATTTAGAATTTATAAAATAAAAAACAAAAAATTTGACATAAAAAAACATATGTGATAAAATGAAATAAATATACTAATTTACTAACGGTGAAGAAAATCTGAACCGAAAGAGAGGAAAATTTTAATGTATAAATACGACAAAAAATCGCTCATTGCGGACGAATTTATCAATGACGAAGAAATCAGAAAAACGCTCGAATACGCCGAGCAAAACAAAAACAACGAGGCGTTAATCGACGAAATTCTTGAAAAAGCACGTCCGTATAAAACAGACAAAGGCACGTTTTGCAGAGGTCTTGACCACAGAGAGGCATCGGTGCTTTTGGCGTGCGAAATTCCCGAAAAAATTGAAAAAATGTATGCGCTCGCCGAGGAGATAAAAAAAGCGTTCTACGGAAACAGAATTGTTATTTTTGCACCGCTTTATCTTTCAAACTACTGCGTAAACGGCTGTGTATACTGTCCTTATCACGCGGTTAACAAGCACATTCCGCGCAAAAAACTCACACAGGAGGAAATTAAAAACGAGGTTATCGCGCTCCAGAATATGGGTCATAAACGTCTTGCAATCGAGGCAGGCGAAGACCCCGTTAACAATCCGCTCGAATACATTCTCGAAAGCATAAAAACGATTTATTCAATAAAAAATAAACACGGCGAAATAAGACGTGTTAACGTAAACATTGCCGCAACCGACGTTGAAAGCTACCGTAAGCTTAAAGAGGCAGGCATAGGCACATATATTCTTTTCCAGGAAACGTACCATAAGGAAAGTTATCTTCAGCTTCACCCCACAGGTCCGAAGCACGACTATAATTATCACACCGAGGCTATGGACAGAGCTATGGAGGGCGGTATAGACGACGTCGGACTGGGCGTTTTGTTCGGTCTTGAAATGTATAAATACGAATTTGCGGGACTTTTGATGCACGCCGAACATCTCGAGGCGGTGCACGGCGTAGGTCCGCACACAATAAGCGTTCCGCGAATTAAAAAAGCGGACGATATAGACCCGACGGTGTTTGACAACGGCATAAGCGACGATATTTTTGCCAAACTTTGCGCGCTTATAAGAATTGCCGTTCCGTATACGGGTATGATTATCTCAACGCGCGAGAGCCAGGCGGTGAGAGAAAAAGTTATAAGACTCGGCGTTTCGCAGATAAGCGGTGCCTCCAGAACGTCGGTCGGCGGATATACCGAGGAGGAACGTCCGCACGATACAGAGCAGTTTGACGTTTCCGACCAGCGCACGCTCGACGAGGTGTTAAGATGGCTTATGAATATGGGATATATCCCCTCTTTCTGTACCGCGTGCTACCGCGAGGGCAGAACGGGAGACAGGTTTATGTCGCTGTGCAAGTCGGGACAAATTCAGAATTGCTGTCACCCCAACGCGCTTATGACGCTTAAAGAATTTTTGATGGATTATGCGTCGCCCGAAACGGTGAAAGCAGGCGAGGCGCTTATAAATAAAGAGCTTGAAAACATTCCGAAAGAGAAAGTTAAAAATATCTGTATAGAAAATCTTAAAAAAATTGAAGAAGGAATACGTGATTTCAGATTTTAAGGAGAAATTTATGAACGAAACAAGAGTTGCGCTTATTTCAATTATCGTTGAAAATATCGAAAAAACAGAAGAACTTAATAAAATTCTGCACGAATATAAAGATTATATAATCGGCAGAATGGGAATTCCGTATAAAGAGAAAAATATTTCGGTGATAAGTGTTGCCGTTGACGCACCGCAGGACGAAACCAATGCGCTGACGGGCAAACTCGGCAGAATTGACGGCATAAGCACAAAAACCACTTTTTCAAATCATTAGTTTTTATCTCCGTTTGTGTTTTCGCAAACGGAGATTTTTTAAGTAATTTATAAAACTTTCCGAAATTTCCTCTTTTTTATCGTTACAATAAAGATAAAAGGAGGAATGACAGTGAAAGTATTTACTGTAAAAACGGCAGAAGATATGAAATCTGACATATTGCGTGAAATTGCCTGCACATATGCACTGTTTGGGACAAGCTATGCAGATGAAGATACAATTTCGCGATTGAAAACAAACATATCAATGCCTGACAGACAATTTTTAAGGGAGAGTGAGAAGAGAAAATATAAAAACAACGTGGTTTTTCCGTACGAGATTTTGACATCGCGTATAAAGGAATACATAAACAAATGCTATGATAAAATAGAAAAGACGGAACAATATTTTTTAAGCACAGCAGACTGCGGCGGAAATACAGAAAAAGTAAAAAGTCTTTTAAAAAAGAATGTTGAAAAATTAAAACAAAAAACAACGCAAAACATAATATACGAACTTGACAGACAGCTTTTGCGCAACAGTGACATAAAAACTGTTTTGATAAATGTAGGAGCGGAGGCGGACAAACAAGCCAAATCATTGGATAATTTAATATGTTACTACGCAAAAATTTTTGCAGTGTACTATAAATTAAACAGGTTAGCGGAAAAAGGCGGTGTTTATTACCGTATTATTTCAAACGGCAACGATTGCGAAGAATGTCATACAAATGTAGGAAAATCAATACCTATAAATGAGGCGTCCGCAGGAGAGAATTTTATACCTTTTCACCCGAATTGTGATTGTATGGCTGAAGTTTTGGATAAAGACGGAAACTTTATCGAAAACATAGGAAGTATAAACGATTTATACAATGATGAAAATGATTTGGCACAAGACCTGCTTGATCCCTTTGCTGATACTGTGGAACAAGTCGTTTTAGGCGATTATTCGGAAAAAAACACAGTTTCGGGAACTGTAGGGTCTGTTATAGTTGGATTTCTGCTTGCTTTAATAGGATTAGACGCAATATTTGATGTAAGAGATTTTGTTTATGATGTAAGTCATTACAATCACACAAAAAAAGATTTACTTAAACTATCGTTAGATACAGTTTCTATATTGCCTCTTATCGGAGCAGTTACAAAGTACGGCGGAAAAATTTTAAAAATTGCAAAATACGGTGATGATGCTATAGACGCTGTAAAGAGCGCAGATAAAATTTCCGATATTGTTGACAGTGCAGAAGATATTATAAAACATTCCGACGATATTGCTGACAGTGCGGAAGATATTATAAAACATTCTGATGATATTGCCGATGTAGGGAAAGGCATTTCTAAATTCAGTGATGAAGTTGAAAAATTTATAAAAGAAGAGGTATTATTAAAATATCAGGGAGAAATACGCGGGGCATTTAAAAGTGATGCAAAGGTAACTGTATTAGAAAAAGATACCATTGTTTACAGATATCATGGTGGAAATACTATGAAGGAAGGGCATTGGTATACTACATCAAAAACATCTTCACCGGTAAGAGATTTAGCTTTACCTTCAGAAAACACTTGTGAATTTGTGGATGAATTTATTATAAAAAAAGGAACAAAGTTATTAGAAGGAACCGTTGCACCAAACTTCGGACAACCCGGAGGTGCACACCAATTTTATGTTCCTGATGTATCAAATATTATTAAAAAGTGAGGTAATTAAAATGGAAAGCGAAAAAGTAAAATTATTTAAGAAAAAGGTGGATATAGCTTTGAGAATAAGTAAAGATGACCTTCGCAGACGAAAAAATGATGCACCGGGCGAAAGCACAATAGAACAGCTTGAAGAAACGATAATTCCCGAGATGGAAAAACTTTTAAAAATGGATTACGACAATCTGCCTCCTGCAAAGGACAGATACCTCGTTTCGTTTGCCTATGCTTTCAGAGTCTGGGAGTGGAGTATGGTAAATACTACAAGGCTTTTTGATTTGCTTGTGGAATTAAACCGAGAATACAAAGAATTATAATGGGAAATTTTTATGAAAACAAAAGAATTAAATTTGTGTCTGTTAAAAAATATACCCGAAATAAAGGAAAAGTATGAAGAAGAAACATCGTGGCAGGAAAAGGACGAAACGGGTTCGCACACGGTGTTCGGCAATGTATTTACGCCGTATTTGCTGTCTTGCGGAGATAACGGCGATTTTGGAAATTTGAAAAAATGTTTTGATTTTATCGAAAATGTTCTTTCGGAAAACGACAGATACAGCGAGGAAGTTATAGCTTTCAGCGTGCTTGAAAGAATTTATGATGATACGGGGAAAAAATACGAAAATTTTATGAAAAACAATACGAAAAAGTTGTTTTATGAGGCAATCAAAAATTATTTTAATTAAAATTTTTATAATTTAAAGGTCTTAAAAATATGTATTTCAGCAAAAACGATAAAAATGCAAAGTTAAAAAAAGTGAGGATAAAATGATATACATAACGGGCGACACGCACATTCCTATCGACATAAAAAAGCTGAACACGAAGAATTTTTCTGAGCAGAAAACGCTGACAAAAGAAGATTATGTGATTATCTGCGGTGATTTCGGCGGTGTCTGGAACGGTAAAAATGAAGAAAAATACTGGATCAACTGGCTGAAAAACAAGAATTTTACCACATTGTTCGTTGACGGAAACCACGAAAATTTTGATATGCTTAAAAATTTTGAAATTGCAGATTTATTGGGAGGCAAGGTGCAAAAAATTGACGACGGAATTTTTCATTTAATGCGCGGTGAGGTTTACAATATTGACAAAAAGAAAATTTTTGCGTTCGGCGGTGCAAAATCTCACGACAAAGAATACCGTACCGAGGGAATATCGTGGTGGAAAGAGGAAATTCCAAGTGCGGAAGAATATGAAAACGCACGAAAAAATCTTGAAAAAAACGGGCGGAAAGTAGATTATATCATAACTCATTGCGCGCCCGGGTTTATAAACAGCGGGATTTTTCATTATGAAAACGACGGGATAAATGATTTTTTAGATGAAATATCGAATAAAATTGATTTTAAAAAGTGGTTTTTCGGGCATTATCACGACGACAAAAACATAAACGAAAAGTACACTTGCGTTTTTGATGAAATCATCACGATAGAATAAAAGTGAGGCAATTATAATGGAAAGCGAAAAAGTAAAAATGTTTAAGAAAAACTTAGAAAAGGCGCTCGACATCAGCAAGGACGAATTAAGAAGAAGAAAAAACGATATGCCGGGCGAAAGCACGGTTGAGCAACTTGAAGAAGTAATAATTCCCGAGCTGGAAAAACTTTTGAAAATGGATTATAATAATCTGCCGCCGGTAGAGGACAGATATTTGATTTCGCTCGCATATGCTCTCAAAGTGTGGGAATGGAGTATGAAAAACGCGTCAACATTGTATTTGCTCATTGTGGAATTACATGAAGATTACAAAAAATTATAATTTTTAAAGTGAGCCGAAATGAATAAAAAATTATATGAAAAACTTGAATACATAGACAAAAAGGCGGATAAAACCTCGGCGGACTTGGAATTTTTGATAAAAAATTCTGAAAATTCCGACAGTGAAATAAGAGATTACATTGCCGAACTGCTGGTTTATTTTGACGGCGAAAGGGCGCAAAATACTCTTTTGAAACTGTGCGGCGACGCGGACGAGCTTGTGAGGACGAACGCGTGCGACAGCCTTTCGGTGTATCCGTCAAAAAAGGTGTATGACAGGCTTTTGCAAATTTATAAAACCGACCAAAGCGTTTTGGTTAAAAATTTTGCGCTTTTGTCCGCGGTTGATATGGTTAAATACGTCGGCGCGGACGAAAAAGAGTTGAAAAAAATTCTGCACAGAGTTGTTGAAGAACACAGCGGTCAAATTTTGACTACGGCATATGAGGGACTTTACATTCTCGGCGAGAAAGACGCGTTAAAAAAGCTTTTTGAAATGCTCGGCCACGCGGATTATACCGTGCGGTGCAGTGTTGTAAACACGTTTTTGGACATTGCCGATAATGAAAATATAAACGAAATTGTCCAGAAACTTAAAAAACACCGCGAAAACGAAAAAAGCGGTGCAGTGCTTTCAACGATAGATAATTTTTTGAAGAATTTTTGTGTTAACTGAGGGAAAAATGAAAAAAATCATAATTATTTCGGTGATTTTAATTATCATACTTGCGCGTTTCGGTGCGTGCGAAAACGGGCTTAAATACGACCAATGGAAAGACACAATCGAGGCTTTCGGCGACGGAACGTATCAGCTTTTGCACCAGAATTTTAAGGGGAAGAATGAAAAAATCCTCACAAACTGCAAGTACAATGAGTGAGTCGCGACCGAAATTAAGGGATATGAAAAAACAGAAAAATTTGTATATTTTAAAGGAAAATATTACAGCAAAAATGTGTATTGCAAACTCGACGTTGAAAACAATATGCTGTTGTATTTTGCGGAGGAAAACGAAGAAAATTTGACGATTTCACATCTTGACGAAATGATTTCGGACGGGCAGATGAAAATTGTAAAATCTCTCGATGAGTTTTCAAATGAAGATATGAAAATTTTCAATAAAATATAAAAAAACGGCTTTAAAGCCGTTTTTTTCATATAATTAAAACTAATTAAAACAAACCGGGGATATTCATACCGCCAGTCATTTTGCTCATTTTTTCCTGATTTTGCTTGTCGATTTTTTTGATAACGTCGTTCACCGCGACCAAAATCATATCTTCAAGCGTTTCAACGTCGTCGGGGTCAACCGCGTCGGGGCTGATTTTAATTTCGGTAAGTTCTTTTTTGCCCGACATTTTCACCGTTACCGCACCGCCGCCTGCCGTCGCCTCAAACTCGGACTGCTCAAGCTCCTCCTGCATTTTGACCATATCCTGCTGCATTTTCTGCGCCTGCTTAATCATATTATTCATATTGCCCATTCCCATACCCATAGGCATTCTTCCTCTTGCCATAAATCCTAACCTCCGTAATTTTATTTTTATGTTTTTAATTTGTTTGCTTTAAAAATTCGCCGTTGCGCGCATTAAAATAATAGCATTTGCCGTCGCTTGATGAAATTTTCCAGCACGGCGCGGCGGTAACGTTAAGACGTTCAAGAAGCCTGTTCGACTCCGAAATGTAATATCCGAGTTCGATTTTGTCAACGTTTATTTCACCGTCAAACTGAGCGGTGTTTGAAAAATCTATCAAAATCCCCGTCAGCGACACAACCTCGGACGTGTCACTGCTTTTTTTCGGCTTGTTCTCGGCAAAATACCAGCTCCCCGAGATTTTCACTTTTCCGTTTTGTTCGGTGAGATTGAGCGAAACGTCAAAAACGGGAAAACCGCCTGTTTTAAGGTAAACAACGGCGCTTTTGTCATTCAAAACTATCTCGTTTTCGCCTTTTAAGCCGACCGAGCCGAGCACTTTTTTTATTTCGCCCTCACTGCTCAGATTTCCGTCGGTTTCCACCGAAAATGTTTTTTCGTCCCCGCGTGAAAATCCGCTCGGAAAATTGTGCGAAACCACGGCGTTTTTAAGCGCTATAACGTTTAAACCGACCTGTTTTCTGTCTATTTTATCCGCGCTGATGTTTATATTTTTTGATTTTAAAATTTTCACGGTGTCGGATACCGTTTCGTCGCTGATGACCGAATATTTTGAATTCTGCACCAACGTAAACGCGATGAGAAACACGTTCAGCACCGCAAAAAGCACAATAAGAAAGGTTTTAAGTTTTTCCCAGTTAATAAAAAACACCGCCCTTTCTTATTTTATAAGCACAGTTTTGCCCGAGTCGCTTTTCGCCGCGTATGTGATTGCATATGTTCCGCCGTCATTGAAGTAAGCGGGGAAAATTTCGCGGACGTTGGTATTTTTCAAATCGTCTTTGGACGCAAAAAGCTTGTCGAGCGCCTCAATGGTCGAAATATTTTCAATATCGGTATCGCCGGTGTAATAAACGCGGATAAGCTGTTTATACGCGGTGATTTTTCCGTTTGAAACGTTCATTGTGAGCGCATACGGCGAAATTTCGCCGGTGAGCGCATTTTGAATATCGTCGCGGATGAGCGTGCCGTTAATGTAATAATTCATTGTAAACTCAACGTCCGAAAGGCTTTTGTTCACAATGTCGCCCGTAAGGCTCAAATTAAGCTCGCTCTGCGGAACAACGCCCGTCCAGAAATCGGTTACAAAATTGAGCGACGCGGTGAAAATACTGTTAAAATCGGCATCGGCGTCAACGGGGAGCGAAACACCCTTGTCGGGCGCAATGGCCTTGTATTCAAAATATCCGCTGGGGTGAATTTTAATCGAGCCGTAGTTTTCGACGTACACAATCGCGCCGTCGGGCTCGGTGTATTTCCGCGCGGTGTTTATGTTAAAACTGAACTTTTTCAAAATTGTGTCAACGGTTTCGGAGTCAAAATCCTCATTCGAGCGCGAAAACACGGGATTTATCGAATACAGCGAACTGTGCTTTGTTCGGTTTATCGAAAGCACAACGTCGGGGGAAATGGTGACGTTTTGCGAGTCGGAGTTGATTTTGTCAAAATTTAACTCAAACGAATACGGCAAATCGCCCGTTGTACTGCCTGCGTAGCGCGTGAGAAGATTTTCAAATTCCTTTTTGTCGTAGCGCACATTGCATTTTTTAATGCTTTGGTCGGTATAATCTCTGATGTAAACGTAAAGGCTGGACGAAGCAATGTCGCCCTGCGAAATGATAAAATCGCGGATTGTCATACTGCCCGTTTTAACCTTTTGCACACCCAAAATATTGCCCAAAACTTCCGAATCGTATGCAACGGGATAGGAAACGAAAATAGATTTTGCCTTAAGCGCCGAATTCCATTCGTCGGAGGTTGATTTTGTGTAATTGTCCGACGTGAGCGCGATTATGAAAATGCTTTTGACGGGTGTAATTATTGTATCGTACGCCTCGTCGGTTTCATAAAAAATACTGCGCTTTGACGCGTTGTTTACAACCAGCTGTTTGGGAAGCGCAAGTTTTTCCTTAGACAGACTTCCGCTGTTTTTAAGCACTTTCTGCCCGAAAATTTTCTGTGTAATATCAGAAAAAAAATTATAGCCGTCGGGCCATAATTTTTTATCGAACCAAATATTGAGCGTAAGGCAAACACTGCTTATAATAAGCAGTGCCAAAACGATATTTTTAATTCTTTCTTTAATTTTCATAAAAATCCTCTTTAAAAAGGAGAAATTTAAACCGCGAAACTAATTAAGACGGCTTGTGATAAAGGTTTTGAGGTTGCCCACATAAGCCTCGCTCAAAAGAGTAACTTCAAGGCGCGTTGTCTGAATTGCGTTGTCTTTCTGCGCGTAAACGAGAATTTTGTTAAGTCCCTCTCTCAAAAGCACCTGGCGCGCATAAAGTCCGCTTGCGCCGACTGCCGTTTCTTCAAATTTAACACCGTTAAAATATGTATTGATTTTGCGGTACATACCTGTTGACGCGTCGTACATATAAATTGCAACGTTTGTGCCCGCCTTTGCCGCCGCCGATACAACGCAAACCGAATTTGACGTTGTGGTGCTGAACGAGTCGGGATTTAAAATATCAACAAGATAGTCCACCGTGCCTACATACGACGAACCCAAAAATTCCGGTGCTGCAAGCGATGTGAGAGGCAGCGACATAACTATCAAACATAAAACAAACGCAACTATTTTTTTCATTGTTTTTTATCTCCGTTTCGGCAAAATATTTATAAAATTTTACAATAATTCTATTGTTGTCACTATTATACAACATCAATGTTACAGTAATATTACCGTTTCTTTAAAATACAATTACATTTGAAACGTTTCTCGGTTATTTAACATCATTTTCGGGTTTTTTTACTGTTTTTTTCCGTCGGAAGAATTATTACAACCTCGGTTCCTGCGCCGTAAATGCTGTTTATTTTAATGCTTCCGCCGTGCGCCGCAATAATATCGTGTGAAATTGCAAGCCCGAGTCCCGTTCCGCCCTTTTCGCGCGAGCGCGCCTTGTCGACGCGGTAGAAACGCTCGAAAATATGAGGTAAATCCTCTTTCGGTATGCCAATTCCGTTGTCTTTGATTTTTATGTAAACACTGTCGTACATCTTGCCCGACGTGACGTAAATTTTGCCGTCCGAGCCTGTGTATTTAATCGCGTTGCTGATGATGTTAACCAAAACCTGTTCCATCGCGTCGCGGTCGCCGTCAAACATAAGCTGAGCCGATAAAGGCTCGTAGGTGAGCGTAAGATGCGCCGATTTTGCGTTGATTTCCTGTTTTGCAACCACGCTTTCCGTCAGCGCGGAAAGGTCGAATTTTTCTTTTTTAAGACCTTTTTTGCCGTAGTCGAGGCGCGAGAGAACAAGCAAATCTTTTACAAGACGCGTCATTCTGTCCGATTCGTTGTTTATAACGTTTAAAAAGCTTATGAAGTTGTCTTTGTCAAAATCATTTTCCTCTGCCGAATAAAGAAGCGTTTCCGCGTATCCTTTTATGGTTGTGAGCGGAGTGCGCAGTTCGTGCGACACGTTTGCCACAAACTCACGGCGCGAGTTGTCAAGGCGCTGCTGTTCGGTGATGTCCTGCAAAACCACCACAATACCGCCTGTTTTTTCTTTTGTGCGGAATTTCGCGAAATAAAGCTTTATTTCAACGTTTGCACGCTTGATAGTGCGCTCTTTTGTGGACATATCCGCAGAAATAAGCGCCTGTGAAATTTTCGGTTCGGTGTCCGAAAAAATATCGTCAAACGTCATATTTTCTATTTTGTGAATACGCATAAGCTTTTTTGCCGCGGGATTTATGTGGATTATTTTTCCCGACGAGTCAAACGCCATAACGCCGTCCGCCATATGCTTCAAAATGGTTTCAACCTTGTCTTTTTCGCTCTGAATTTGTTTGAGCGTGTCGTTTAATTCCACCGCCATATCGTTGAACGTTTCGGTCAAAAGTCCGATTTCGTCGCTCGATTTTACGTCGATTGTAAATTCAAAATCGCCCGACGTGATTTTCTGCGCCTTGCGCGTAAGCGACGAGATAGGAGAAATAATTGTGCGCGACAAAAGTATTCCGAATACCACCGAAAGAAACATTCCGAGCGAAAGCGACAGGAAAATGATATTTAAAATGTTGCGCACCACCGAGTCGATTTCAACCTTTGAGTCTTTTATGTAAACAATGTAGTTTCCCACCGGCACGGCAAAATCCATATAGCTTGCGTTTGTTTCGGTGCTGTCGCCCGTTTTTCCGCTCATTGCCGATATAATATTCGGTGTGATTTCAAGGGTTTTCGCAAGCTCGGGATTGCTCCCGTAAAGCGCCTTTCCTGTTTTGATGTCAAGTATGTAGTAGTTTCTGAAAGAGTCTATTCCCATCTGCCCCGAATATGCGTCAACGCTCTCGGTAAGCTGGTTTACACCGTTCTCGCCGCCGGATTTTTCGGCAAGCTGACGGCAAAATTCTTCATTATATACGTTTTTCATCAGCGTTTTAAATTCGTCGTGATAAAAAGCGTCAATCCGGTTAATCATAAACGTTCCGATGACGATAATAACCGAAATTGTGAGCACAACAAACATAGCCACAATTTTGTAGCTGATACTGCTTTTTATTTTAATCCCGTCCGTGTGCGCGTTTTTTCTCATTATGTTAAACTCTCTTTTGAAAACATATTTTTAAAATTACGAGTGAAAATAGTATCCCACACCGCGTTTTGTAAGAATGTAGTTCGGTCTTGCCGGGTCGTCCTCGATTTTTTCGCGCAGACGTCTTACAGTAACGTCAACCGTGCGCGGATCACCGACATATTCGTAGTCCCACACCTTGTTCATAAGGCTGACGCGCGAAAAGATTTTTCCCCTTTGCGTCGCAAGAAATTTCAAAAGCTCAAATTCGCGGTATGTAAGGTTAATCGGTTCGCCGTTTTTTGTAACCTCATACCTCTCGGGGTCAATGGATAAGTTGTTGCAGCTGATAATCTGCGAGCTGCTGTTTTCCTCTGCGGCGGTGTTTATACGGCGCAAATTCGCCTTAACCCTCGCCAAAAGCTCGCGCAGGCTGAACGGCTTTGTAATGTAGTCGTCCGCGCCGAGCTCCAAACCCAGAACCTTGTCCACTTCCTCCTCACGCGCCGTAAGCATAATTATCGGCACAGACGAGGTTTCGCGTATTTTTCTGCATACCGCAAAGCCGTCTTTTTTCGGAAGCATAACGTCCAGCAAAATGAGGTCGGGATTTTGTTCCTCCGCCTTTTTGAGCGCCTCCTCGCCGTCGTATGCTTCTATAACACGGTATCCGCTTTTAACAAGATTAACTTTTAATATTTCAACTATCGGTTTTTCGTCGTCAACTATAAGAATTAAGTTTTCCATTCATAACCCTTCTTTCAAATTAAAAAAATAGTTATACACCTTAATTGTATCATATAAAAAATATTTTTCAAGCATAATTTTAAAATAAGGGTTATTTTTTCAAAATTTGTCTATTTTAAACGCGGTTTTGAGAAAAGTGCGGCAAGATAGCCGAAAAGTATCGCCGCGGTAATTCCCCCTGCCGTCGCGGTAATTCCGCCCGTCATAACGCCCATTAAGCCTTTTTCGTTGACCGCCTTTATTGCACCTTTGCAGAGCGAATATCCGAAACCGATAATCGGCACCGTTGCGCCCGCGCCGGCGTATTTCACAATCGGGTCGTATACGCCGATGAGCGTTAAAAACGCGCCGGCAACAACGTATGATACCATTATCCGCGCCGGTGTGAGTTTGGTTTTGTCTATTATTATCTGCGCGATTACGCATAATATTCCGCCGACCCAGAAAGCCTTGAAAATATTGTAAAGCATAGTTTTTCTCCTTTTTGTAGTATTGTAGGGGGCGATGCCCACATCGCCCCGAACGGGTTTTCGGTTGTTCAAACGGGACGATATAGGCATCGTCCCCTACGATTTTGGAATTTTAAATTTTGTCTTCTATATCAAAAACATAAAATTTGTTATTTTACTGTTTCGCTCCGCGGGGGCACTTTTAGAGTAAAAGTGCCTCAAAAGCGCGGGGGTTCCGATTCCCCCGCACCCCTAAACGGCTTGGGGTTCCACC